>BNJS01001110.1_pt1 | contig 99255 bp, 89 predicted proteins | sample 8540461 | NCBI WGS metagenome assembly BNJS01 (sample SAMD00202454, study PRJDB9452) | human saliva metagenome | isolation source: human saliva | place: Japan | reverse complement strand
CACTCTCATTATAGATGGTATAGTGTGAAACAACAGTATCTGCATCATTTCGAATAGCTGCTTGATATAAATCTTCCACATAAGTTAAACTCAACCAATCATCCGAATCAACAAAGGTTAGATACCTACCATTTGATCTTTCAATACCATAATTTCGTGCATCAGATAGTCCTCCATTTTCCTTTTCAAAATATCGGAATCTACTATCTCTAGCAACATATTCTTGGCAAATCTCTCCAGATGAATCTGGTGAGCCATCATTTATCAGCAAAACTTCTATATTTGAATAGGTTTGATGTTCAATACTATCCAAACACATTCGAAGATACTTTTCTACGTTATAGATTGGAACGATAATACTAATTAATTCCTCAGAACCTCCCATATCACTATAAGATTCCTCAAATAAAAACGGGTACTCCTCTCGTTCCGCTAACTCTAATTTTCTACGGATCTGAGATGCCTCATCTAGAAATTGATGCTCCTCTAACTGGTCTAGATTTCTCTTCAGAACATAACGATACATATTAAAAGAAAGACCGATATCAATACCATCAATATCCTTAGTGAATTTTATTCTTTCTTCTAACGCGTCAATATAATCTAGATGTTTTAAAGAAAATACACTTGACATTCCAGTTTTATTGATACGATATACATATGAATCTACATTAAAGGTGTATATACTACTAGCCTTCAAATACAACTTCCATATAATAAATTGGTCCTCTGCATATTTTCCGTACTGAAAACGAAGTTCCTTGAATAAATCTCGTTTAAATAATTTTCCCCAAACAACAGAAATTTAAAAAGGGAACATCAAACATAGAATCTAGATGTTGAATAGCTTGAGCACTCGTAAATGATACCAGAGAATCACTAGAAAAGTGATCCTGGTATAGCCAAAAAGTTCCATTCTCAAAACGAGAGAAACCTCCTATCGTGATATCGGCATTACTCAATCTACTCGCCAAAAATAAATTCTCAAGATGTTTTTCATTTACAAAATCATCCGAATCTATAAAAGTTAAATATTCTCCCTGAGCCCTTTCTATTCCGTAATTTCGCGCATCAGATACACCTCCATTCTCCTTTTCAAAATAATGAAAGCGACTATCTAATCTTGCATACTCTTGACAAATAAATCCTGAATTATCCGTTGACCCATCATTTACCAGAAGTACCTCAAAATTTGTAAAAGTTTGTCCTAAAATACTGTCTAAACATTGTCGAAGATATGGTTCTACATTGTACACTGGTACTATGATGCTTACCTGAGTTTCTCTCATATTATTCCCTCTCACTATCTAGTTCTCATCCTGAGAAATCAATAATAAATTTTCCTTAATATGGCGATATGTTTCTGTATCTTCCATACCCCAAATCATTCTCATGTTATATTCCGTAATTTTCAAAAAAGTTATGTAACGATCAAAATGCTTCGTCACATCATATCCCATAATAGCTAAAAGAGCTAAACGTTCTGCAATATGATTTAGTTGAGCAGTGACTAAAGGATAAATCTTGCTCTTAGTTATTCCAGAGTCATTTTCTCTATAAATATAAGTGTCTTTGTGAGCATATACAATTTTGTCTACTTGAGTGTAAATTTTATAGATTAATGCAACATCTTCACCTATAACACCTTTGGGGAAACGTAAAAATGAAAATACACTCCTCTTGTACAATTTTCCCCATATAGTAGAAAACGACAAATCATTTCTTTCAAGAATAGCTAAATTATCTAATAATTCTTCTGAACTATAATTTTTTTCATAGTACTCTCCAAATGTATGAAGATAGAAAGTAGCATTAGAGGTCTGATAATTAGCATAGTTTACGATAGAGATGTCTACATTATTGCTTACTAATGCAGTATAAAGGACATTCAGATGCATTTTATCTAAAAAATCATCCGAATCAACGAAAGTAAGGTATTCTCCCTGCGCCTGTTCAATTCCATAATTTCGAGCATCCGAAAGACCACCATTTTCTTTTTCAAAATAACGAATACGTGAATCTTTTTCAGCGTATTCTTGACAAATGAGGCCTGAGCTATCTGTCGAACCATCATTTATCAGAATAACTTCATAATTACTAAAAGTCTGCTCTAAAATGCTATCTAAACATTGCTTAAGATACTCTTCAACATTATAAACCGGCACAATAACACTGATTAATTGATTTTCCATCTTTCACTCTCTTTTATTTTTTTAAAAATAGGTAATCCCCATTCTCAGCATGTTCCAACTTTTCGCGCACTGTTGCTTCTTCTTGAACAAATTCTGTTCCCTCTAACATGGATAAATTCCTTTTTAAAGCAAATTTATACTGATTAAATGCCATTTCCATCGGATAATCTAGTCCTGACATCTCCATTAAGGTTTTAATACGTTCCTCAATCGCTTCAATAAAATCTAAGTGAGATAAATTATAATTTTGCGTCAATCCCTTGTAATTCACCCTATAGGCATAGACATCTGACTGATAACGAACAATCACTTTACTTGCAAGATATAATTTCCACATGATAAATTGATCTTCTGCATATTTTCCTTTAGGAAAACGGATTGTATCAAACAAATTCTTTTTAAATAACTTACCCCATACAGCCGAATAGCGAAGGAATGGGTAATCTTCCATACTATCCATACCTTCAATAGCCTCTTTTGCTGATATACGAGATAACATTTCTCCATCCTTATCTGGATTGTACAAATAAAACATTCCTTCTTTAAAGTGACAAAATGATCCTACTACCATATCAGCATTCGTCAAAACACTAGCATAGTACAAGTTTTCAATAGTTTTTTCAAACATAAAGTCGTCTGGATCACAGAAAAAGATATAATCTCCACTAGCACAATCCAAACCCACATTACGTGCATCCGACTGTCCACCATTTTCCTTATCAATATAGATAAAACGCGGATCATCTTTTGTTAACTCTTTTGCAATCTTTATACTGTCATCTGGACTACCATCATTCACAATAATAACTTCTAAATTCCTATAGGTCTGCGATAAAATATTATGAATACAATGTTCTATATATGCTTCAACATTATAGACAGGGATTACAATCGATATTAATGGAAAATCCATATATTTACACCTTTCTACTTAGACAAATCTACAACAATTTGACTATTATAGTCTTCATCCTCTACAAATTCAATTCCCTGGTCAAAATTAAATTCTGCTGTATGTTTATGTTTTAGTTGTACCTTTGTCACTGCCCCCATTTTCATCCATTCATACTCTGGATCAATATGGCCAAGATCTAAGGCACGATACCCTAATTGAGATAAGCGATAAGCCAATATTTTAGCCGTCGGCCCAAGCATAAGTAAAATTATTCGTCCTGGTGCATGATCTAGAATGGCTTGTTGAATAGCATCCACTTTAGAAAAAGCGTGGTGAGAAGGGCAAATAATGCGTTTTATGGAGAGAACATTGTTAAATAAGTCATTACCAACTCCTGATCGCGTAGTTGCTCCCTCAACAATGAGTATATCTTTATGCTCAAATAAAGATTTGATTTTTTCAAATTGAGTAATAGCATGACTCTTATCTTTATTATCAATGTAGGGTCTTGAAATCCAGGTTGAACCATATCTTTTTGGCCTGACAAGTCTCTTGGAAAAATCTGCCATGATCATCCAAAACTTGTTTCCAAAATTTTTCTGAATCTTCATTTTGGAGAAAACTTCCCTTAAATATCTCAAAAATTTCTGGTAAACAAATTAATACTTTATTTTCTGTATCATCTGCATGTAACAATATTTCTCTCATTTCTTGAGCTAAATCTTCTTGATACTCCTGATATGCGATACTATTTCCATTTATCAAGTTGAACTCACCATCTCCAAATCGAACCAAGGATTTCTCCGTTTTCAAAAGCTCATCCAAGGTTTCATCTATGGACATGACTGAAATATCAAATAAATCTTCTTGTTTAAATTCTTGATTAAATCTATCTACTCCAACTTCAGAAAGTAAACGAATAGCATCATCAAGCTTTTCAATTTCTTTTCTCAGAAATAAATACTGAGCTATCTTTCCCTTATGAGTAGCATAGAATGAAAAAATAGGTTTCTTCAGCTGGCTTATGCGTGTTAAAATAGCTTCATCTATGTCCCCATAATTAACATTCAGATAGGCATCTACATCCTTAAATAATTCTTCTAAGGTAGCTGTAGTACACTCTGGATGCAAATAGACGTTATCTAACTGTCCTAAACCATTCAGATATGAACCTACTGGAGTGTAAGTAGCTATATGGAAGCGATGTTCTGGAAAGGTAGTTACTAAATGTTCAATTCCTTCAAATTGTTCTGTTCCTGTTAATGTAAAGAAATCCAATCCTTTCTTTTCTTTTTGTAAAGAAAATTCACCTAGATGATGGGCTAATACCTGAGAAAGCTCTAAATTATAAAATTCCCACCATTTTTCACGAAATCTGTAAGAAACTGAACTATTCCATGGTTTTCTATTAGTTGTATAATGAATCACAAGTGGTTCATCCTCTAGATTAAAATGTTCTGTCCAATGATTATAAAAAGCAACCAAATCATAACCTACTTGAACATTAAACCGCTTATCCAACTCTAACCAATTATCCTGAAAAACAGAGTTCAATATCGTTTGATCTCCATTAAAATGTTCCAATTCCCAATGTTCGCTTTTCTTACCTTCAGATAACTCTAAACATTGATCCGAAACAGATAAATTCTCCCATTGTAGATTATCAATAAGCATGACACCGGTATTAAAACTACCATCCACATCACGTACAGCAGCTACTGGAAAGCCTTTTAAATCTGTTAAGAAAAAAGAGATTAAGCTACCATTAACAATAACATCTGTATCTAGATAAAGCACTCTCTCCCTATCAATAAGGCGAGGAATAAAATACTTAGCATAGGCAATCGGACTAATGTGATTTTGGGTTCTCCACTCAGCTGAAATCAATCCCATATCAAAGGGAATATTGTAAATTTCCCCTCCCAAATTTCTCACTATACGTCTCATTTTTCTAAACCAGTCTGGCATAATACCTTGATTAATGATATAAAAATCGACTGATTTATTGTGATACATGATGGATTTCATGGTCACACTCAATTGTTCTGTATAAGCTTGATCAGCAATCAAAACGATTGCAATTCTATCTGATGTCATTTCTCCTCCGAAATCCCATGATTAATACTATCCTGCACTCAAGTCTACAACAACCTGACTCAAATATGTTTCATCATCTGCTAATTCTATTTCTGTATCTAGATTAAACTCTGCAGTATGCTTGTTGTGTAATAAAACCTTATTTTCAGCCCCCATCTGCATCCACTCATACTCAGAATCGACATGTCCGATATCAATTGCCTGCATACCCTTGATAGCAAGTTCATAGGCTAAAACCTTAGCTGTAGGACCTAGCATTAACAAAACTAAACGTCCATCAGCATGGTTCATGATTGCTTCCATTATCTCATCTTTCTTATCATAGGCATGTCGAGACGGGCAAATAATTCGCTTAATGCTCTTAGCTCCATCAAATAAATCATTTCCTACCCCAGATCTAGAAGCATAGCCTTCTACGATAAGGATGTCTCTTCCTTCCCATAGTTTTTTCAACTTTTCAAATTGAGATTTTGCTTTTGATTTATCTAAAAAATCAATATAAGGTCTGGAAATAAAAGTTGAGCCGTACCAAGAATTTTTACAATACTCTAGATAAAATTCCTCATAATCCTCTAAATATTGTCTCCAAAATGCCAAGGCATCTGGAACAAAAGAGAAACGATTTTTTACCCCCTCTTGTAAACCAATAACTAATGTAGGACTACTTTCTTGATTAAAAATAAATTTCAATTCTTCTGCAAGATTAGGGTCATATTTCTGATAATTAATAGACTGTCCTAACATGATTGCAGCCTCACCATCACCAAATCGTGCTATTGAAGATTGATGCTCCAGAATATAATCCAGCGTTTCATCTATGGTCTGCACTTCAAAATCAAATGGTTTATTGGGTAATTGTTTTGTTTCAGCATAATTCCTAATTGCAGCTACCATAGTATCAACGTTTTTGATAGAAAAGAGATACTGTCCTTTTTCTCCATTTTGTGTTTTATAAAAGGCAAAGCTAGGAATATTTTTTTCTACTAAACCATTAAATACGCCATCTACTTCCCCACCATAGTTAATATCCAAATATAGATCCGTCTTGTCTAGTAGTTTGTCAATCTTTTCTGAATCTGAGGCCGGATATAGATAGACATTTTCTTTCTCGGCCAAGTTGGTCAAACGTGGTCCCATAAGAGTTCTAGCAGCAATGCTAAAATCGCACTCAGGAAGTTGTTCTACTAAGTATTCAATCTGTTCCAAATCCTGACTATTTGTAACTGTCAATAGTCGAATACCTCGTGATGTTTGATTGTTACTAATTCCTAATTCAAAAACTGCTTGCAACAAGAACTGTTTTGCATAAAAACCTTGACTTAGTAAGAAGGAAAAATAACGTACTCTACTAGACATTTGAAGATAGGCTTCTTCTGACAGTTGTTCCACCAAATGGCTTGCTTCCTCTAAGTTATCAACTACAAATCCCAATCCTTGCTCTACTATAAAATCCGAGTTAGACAAGGTAGCAGGAATAATGACAGGGATACCTGCCGCTAAATAAGTACTCAACTTATAAGAAACATTCATACTGTAATAATCTATATTTTGTTCCTCATTTTGATGTGTAGTCCAAACCAGTCCAAATCCACCTTTTGATAACTCTAAGAGCATTTCTTCATCAGTCTTCCAGCCCGCAATATGAACTTGATTTGATAAAGAAAGCTGTTCTTCATTTGAAAATACAGTTAGCGGAACTGTCCCCTCCCAGGTTTTTAATTCTGGGAAACGACTTAAATTTCCTGCAAAATAAATTTCTTTTTTAAATATAGGTTCATGTAAGTCCAAATCATGAGGATGATCCCACATTCTTTGAAAAATGATTTTTTTAACATTCAATCCTTTTTGAAGTAGTTTCTCTTTCATAGCTTCTGATGGTAAGATGATACTATCTGCCATGTTGTAAAGATTGATATAATCCTGCATCAGAAATCCATTTGCTTTAAACATTAGAGGAATCACATCATGGACAAATACTATGATTTTCACATTGAGAAGTTTCAACTTACTTAAAAACTCTCTTTCAAACTCTAGACCATTCCAAGTAGGTGTTTGAAAAATGACCACATCTCCCATTGAAACACTTGCTAGAATCCCATCTAATCTTCTACTTCTCTCTTCTACAGTTTCAGCCGATGCATGGTAAAAATAAATCCCTAACTCTCTAAATCCTAGTTGAGCAGCAATTTTTTGGACAGCATTTTGAGCAATGGTTGCTGTACTTTCTCTAGCCATTCCATATAAATTGGTAATATGGATTTTCATATTTCTAATTAATTCCTTTCGTTGTGTTTAAGGTGCAACAACAAATTTAAATTTCTAGGTGTCATTGCTTAATAAAGGATAATAAACCACGACTGTAGTCATAAAAAAATTTATAATAGAATAAAAAAATAATTAAACTAGTATTTTTTTAAAAATTTCTTCCTCATGATTTTCTGTATTTCAATATACAATTATCAATAATTGAAAGCATTTTTGACTTATATAAAATGATTTAGATGTATGACCAAAATAAACTTTTCCTCTGTTCACTCACTCTACTCAGCTACCTTAAATAAAAAAACAGTATCTCCTCAAGCCATCTATAAGTTGCATCTGATTCTTGGTTACTATTTTTTTAATTCATCTAGACTAATTTCTAAGTGAATAAGCAAATTCTCTATATAACCTCGTATATTTCTACCATTAGTAGCTAAAATAGAAATAAAAACTTAACCGTTGTTGGATATCACTATACTTGTTCTTCGCATCAATATGTTTCAAACTAGCGTTTTTCATACTTCCTATAATTATAAGTATCTTTGTTTATATATATTATTTTATTTGAAACAAGATATAATTTATACCAAAAATTCCATATCTTCACATAAAGAGGTATACTCATTAAACCTAATTATTCCCAAAGCCTTTTTTGATATTATTTTCCCAAACGTTATGCCATAAGATTGGTCATACCGCTCTAAAACAGGTAATTCCTCAATCAACTGATATCTTTCAAAAATTCGTTTTTCATATCCTCTTTGATAAGAATGCACATAATAACAATTATCCTCCATATTAAATTGCTTATAAGTAGAGATAGCTATATCTGCCTTTTCATCTATCAAAGCTCTATATAGCACTTCTAAATGATCCGAATCTACCCAATCATCCGAATCAATAAAGGTGATATATTGCCCTTTTGAACATTCAATACCGAAGTTACGTGCTGAAGAAACTCCACCATTTTCCTTTTCAAAATAACTGAAACGAGAATCTTTAGAAACATACTCTCTACAAATATCAGCAGAGTTATCTGGCGAACCATCATTTATTAGTAAACACTCAAAATTTTGATATGTTTGAGCAACAATACTATCCAAGCATTGTCTCAAATAATTTTCTACATTGTAGATTGGAATTACAATGCTGATTAATTCATTTTCCAACATTTTATGATTCACTTCTCCCTTCTAGCAAAAACATAACCTCATGAAGCCACCTTACAGTCTCAGATGCATCATATACAGGTAACTCCTTTAGTTTCTCAACTCGATATTTAATTACAGATAAACAACTATTTACATATTTTGATATATCTATACCTCTAATCGCAAGAAATGCTATAAAATTCAATCGCTGTTGAATATCACTACGAATTTTTTCTGCTCCAAAGTGTCTATCAATATTATCGACACGATAAATATAACTATCTCTATTGACATATACAACTTTGTTAGAAATAAGATATAGTTTTAACCAATATTCCATATCTTCCCCAAGAGTTGTCATTTCATTAAAAAGCAATATTATCTGATAGATCTTTTGCGAACTAATTTCCCACACACAAAAACCATACGAATGGTCAAATGTGTTTAAATCTATAAATTCATCAATTAATTCTTGATTTGTAAATACTCTTTTTTTCATATCCCTCTGAGAAGAATGAAAAATACCAACAATTATCCCCCATATGAAACCTTTTTATAAGTAGATACTGATATATCTGCATTCTCATCTATAAGTGCATTATAAAGAACTTCTAAATAATCAGAATCTACCCAATCATCCGAATCAATAAAAGTGATATACTCTCCTTTAGAATGTTCAATTCCCAGATTTCGTGCAGAGGATACCCCACCATTTTCCTTTTCAAAATAGAGAAAACGAGAGTCTTTAGAAACATACTCTCTACAAATATCCGCTGAATGATCAGGTGAACCATCATTTATTAATAAACACTCGAAATTTTGATAAGTCTGCCCCATAATACTATCTAAACATTGGCGTAAATAATTTTCAACATTATAAATTGGAACTATGATACTAATTAATTCATTCATTACCTGTACCGCTACTCTCCTAAAAACTACTGAATGACCTTTACCTTTTTCTCTGGGTCTTCTAAAGAAAATATACGACTTCTATTAGTCTTAAAAGTGAAAAATTTTAAATTTCTATTTAGAAGCAGATAGACTGGGGAATCGTCTCTAACTTATCACGATAATTATTATTTACTCCTAAAAAAATTGATTTTTCATTTGATTACCCTATAAATTTCTAAGTGTTTCTTGATACATGTGTAAGGCATTTGAATTTTCTATCTCTACCTTTTCCTTCCCGTTTATCCTATATTGAATGAAGGATTTCAGATTTGAAATATATGGTGATGCATCAATCCCTCTCACTATGAGATAAGGCAACCGTCCTACTCGAATCTCTATATCATCCATCAACTGTCTCTCTGTCAAAGCTTTTCCTAACATTGACTCTGAATGTACTCTATAATTATAGAGTGCCTTATGAATATATAAGCAACTAGACATGGTTAAATACAATTTAAAACTGCACTCGAAATCTTCTCCAAATTTCCGTTGCTCATTAAATAATATCTCATCAAATAAGGAACGTTTAAATAGTTTTCCCCAAGAAACTGTGTAAGAACCATCATAATTTTCAAGGTTTGGCAGCTGAGTTAGCAATTCCTGACTAGTCCATATTTTTTCATAATAATCCTGATCCCAAATGTGAAAATAAAAACAATCTTCATCCATATCAAATTTATTATAAGATGAAATGACAAAATCTGTATTATATTCCTTTATTTTTTTGAATACAATACTTCTAAATAATCCAATTCAATCCAATCATCCGAATCAATAAAAGTAATAAATTGTCCTTTTGATTGTTTAATTCCCAAATTACGCGCTGATGCGAGACCGCCGTTTGCTTTCTCAAAATAATGGAAACGAGCATCTTTATCAACATATTCTTTACAGATATCTGCTGAATTATCTGGAGATCCATCATTTATTAGCAAACATTCGAAATGTTCATACGTCTGATCTAGAATACTATCTAAACACTCTCGCAAATAATTTTCAACATTATAAATTGGAACTATAATACTAATTAATTCGTTCTCCATATACTAATCCACCTAGGCTTTTTTAAATTTTTTATTTAATCTCTTTTTTTTACACAAAGATTCCCATCATTATAAACCAAACTGTTTGCCGGAACATCATTGCGTATGAGACAACCGGCTCCGATAATGGTATTATCACCAATCGTCACTCCTTTTAAAATCGTGACATTACTTCCTATCCAGCAATCTCTTCCAACTATAATTGGTGATGAAGTCCACTGCCATTTTTCAATTTTTTCAGCGGTATAGATATGGTCGTGGTCGTAAAAACGAACTCCCTCTCCCATCATAGTTCCAGAACCGATTTCAATCCTCTCCATACAGTTAAAACTACAAGAGTTATTGATAAAGACACCATTATGCAGTATTAACTTACCAGAAGAAACATGGAAATTTTCAAAATTTCTGCAAATAACATTAGTTCCTACAAGCAAGTCAGCCTTATCATCTATTTGAAATACATTCCAATTCCCATCTTGGATGATTTTTTCTTGATGATTGGCGCCTACTCTGACTTCATTCAGATACTCTCTCACTCTAGAAACCAATTTATCTGGTGTACTTGATAGAAAAACTTCCTGACCCTGATTTCCATGGACTGTATTGTCAAAAGCAAAGACAGGTTTCCCAATCTGAACAAACTTGGCGACAATAGAGTCTACTTCTTGAAAGTGATTGATATCTAATAGGATGTCGCACGTATTCACTAGAAAATCAATCTGCTGATCAGTTGTAACTGTCATGAGACGGACATTATACCTAGACTCCAGTACTCTTATCTTTTCTGAAAACTGTACAGGAGCTGCAATATGAAAACAAATATCTGGTAAGTTTTCTAAAATATATTCTAATTGTTCAATCTGATCACTTACAGTTAAGATTAGTGCATCACCTCGCACAGTGTTTTTCTCATCTATTTAACTCTCTTATTCTCTCTATCATATCTGAAACTTGATCAATCTGATATATCTCTTGATTCGCTTCATACGATTTAGTATTTTCAAAGGCTAAAATTGGTTTACTTTGGGAAATAAATTGTTCTAATATCTCTACTTCCTTCTCACCATAATTGATATCTAAAAGGAGCTGACAAGTTTCTACCAATTCTCTATCCAATTCCTCCAAAGATACTGTTCCAGAATAGACAGTAACGTTTGGATACACAACAAGTCTAGAAAGATTCTCACTAACGATTACTCTTGCTGCAATCTTAAATTGCACTTCTGGTAAAGCCACTATTAGTGTTTCCAACTGCTCAATTTGATCTGAAGCTGTATAAATCAAACAAGAAAATGGAACTTTTAGAGGATAAAGATGCAATTTTTTAAGAGAATGTAAATGATGATTTTTCCCCAACTCTGTCCATTCCATATCATGGTAATACCACCAAACATCACGATAAGTTTGTTCAGCGTGTGTATGCCAAGGCTTTCTCTCTGATAAATAGTGGATAATTCCTGGATATTCTTGCCCATCTGGAAAACTATAGTTTGCGAAACGTTCATGAATGACAATATGATTATTATCAAAATCTAGTTCTAGCCATTTATTTTCAAAAAGCATATTTAAAATACTTTGATCAGCCTGATCCACTTTATCATGCCATTCATTGGTTAAATCAATCAACTTTTGAGCTATATGCTCTTGCTTCCAAAGAGCATTATTAATCAAGAGAACACCTGCATTAAAGATTTCTCGACCAAAATAGGCTCTGCCTCCAAAATCTAGAATAGCAGCCAAAGGATAGTCCTGTAAATCTGTAGCAAATAAGTCATCTAGATTTTTCGTTACTACTAAATCGCAGTCTAAATAAAGAGCCTTATCTTCTTTCACAAAATCAGCCACAAAATAGCGCAAAAAAACAGTATAACTAATATCCGTTTTATAACGCGAAATTTGCTCAGATGTGACTCGGCAATTAATAATTTCTGAATCAAACTTTTCTAATCGTTTATTTAATTGTTTCAACCATTCATTAGGAAAATCACTATTAATTAGATAGAAACGAATGGAACGATTGTGATAGCAAATGGACTTGATAGTCGTTAAAACTTGGTCCACATAGCCATAGTTTGCTGCTAGTACAATGGCTTTCTTTTCCCTTTGTTCCTGTCTTGATAACTGATTTAAAAGAGTTCTTTTCATTTCAAACTCTTTATACGTTGCTGTATCAGATAATCCACTAGCTTGACCGTTCGCGAGACTGACTTCTAACATCTGCCGATAAACTGCCAAGTGTTTCTCAAGAGGATAACCCATATTAGCTAGTAGAGTAATACGCTCAGACATAGCATCAACTAAAGCATGCATCCACTTTTCTGTCCAAATTCTGGAACTACTTCCTTCTCTTTGGCGATAGGCATATAATCCTTTATTCAAATAAATAGTCTTCTCAGCAAGTAAGTAAATCTTTTGATTGAGATAACCATCTTCTCCTAACCTACCTATATCAAAACGTAATTGTTTAAACAAATCTGCCTTATAAAGTTTTCCCCAAACAGATATCAAAGCGAAACTCTTCATTTCTTGAGACTCATACAAGTTTTCAAAGATAGAAACATTGTCATACACTTTCTCATAATAGGAATCTCCAAATATATGAAAGTAGTACATTCCCTCAGTTTGATTAAAAGAATAATAATTTCCAACCGCAATATCAGCCTGATACTCCGTTATTTTTTTATATAGGGTTTCTACATAATCTAACTCAACCCAATCATCCGAATCAACAAAGGTCACATAAGATCCTGTCATTCGATCTAATCCCATATTTCTGGCTTCCGATTGACCACCATTTTCTTTTTCAATATAGACAATTCGATTATCTTTTTGCGCATACTCTTGACAAATTTCGCCCGAATTATCTGTAGAACCATCATTGATTACAATAATTTCAAGATTATAAGTTTGATTAATTAAACTATCCAAACATTTATCTAGGTAATGTTCAACATTATAAACTGGTACAATTACCGTAATTTTTTTATTCATGGATTATTCTCCTTTCCTACTATTATAACATTTTTTTTATGCTATTTTTTTTCCGTTTCCCTTAACTTTTTAAAACATCAAAAATCCCTTGGATGAGTTTTCATCCAAGGGATTCTTCATAAATCGAAATAATAATACTTTCTATGTATTTTTAATACGATTATTCTTCATCATCACGTTTACGGCGTTTCGCAAACAGACCCAAACCAGTCACAGCTGCCAAAGCTCCAAGGAGTACAGATGATTTGGAAGCTTCTGTACCTGTATTTGGCAATTGCTGTCTTGACTTACTTGCTGATTCTGATGGTGTTTCAGAAGATACTGTGTCTATTGATGCAGATGCACTTGTTGACTCAGACTCAGAGGCTGGTGTGCTTGTACTTGTTGAAATAGACATAGATACCGATGTTGAGACTGACGTGCTTAGACTTGCTGACTGCGAAGCACTATCACTCAAACTAAAGTCTGGTTTATCAGTACTATCCGGATCTGACATACTTGTTGAAGTCGATTGACTTGCTGACGTGCTTGCACTTGTTGACGCTGAGGTAGATACAGAAGTGCTAATCGAATCAGAAGCAATCACACTAGCAATATCAAGAGCACTCTTAGAATAGATTTCAGGCGATCCTTTACTTGTAACTACTGACGCTACAGCACTTGTTGACGCTGAGGTAGACGCTACGGCACTTGTGCTTGCTGACGTAGAGGCTACGGCGCTTGTTGACGCTGACGTAGACGCTACGGCGCTTGTGCTTGCTGACGTAGACGCTACAGCGCTTGTTGACGCTGACGTAGACGCTACCGCACTTGTTGACGCTGAGGTAGACGCTACTGCGCTTGTGCTGGCTGACGTAGACGCTACAGCACTTGTTGACGCTGACGTAGACGCTACTGCACTTGTTGACGCTGACGTAGACGCTACCGCGCTTGTGCTTGCTGATGTTGATGCTACCGCACTTGTGCTTGCTGAGGTAGACGCTACTGCACTTGTTGACGCTGAGGTAGAGGCTACCGCGCTTGTGCTTGCTGATGTTGATGCTACGGCACTTGTGCTTGCTGAGGTAGAGGCTACGGCGCTTGTTGACGCTGACGTAGACGCTACTGCGCTTGTGCTTGCTGAGGTAGACGCTACAGCGCTTGTTGACGCTGATGTTGACGCTACAGCACTTGTGCTTGCTGACGTAGACGCTACCGCACTTGTTGATGCTGATGTAGACGCTACAGCACTTGTTGACGCTGAGGTAGACGCTACAGCACTTGTTGACGCCGAGGTAGACGCTACGGCACTTGTTGACGCTGAGGTAGACGCTACCGCGCTAGTACTTGCTGAGGTAGACGCTACTGCACTTGTTGACGCTGACGTTGACGCTACTGCACTTGTTGACGCTGACGTAGACGCTACGGCACTTGTTGACGCTGACGTAGACGCTACAGCGCTTGTGCTTGCTGAAGTAGACGCTACAGCGCTTGTGCTTGCTGAGGTAGACGCTACTGCACTTGTTGACGCTGAGGTAGACGCTACAGCGCTTGTACTTGCTGACGTAGATGCTACAGCACTTGTGCTTGCTGATGTTGATGCTACCGCGCTTGTGCTTGCTGACGTAGACGCTACGGCGCTTGTACTTGCTGAAGTAGATGCTACGGCACTTGTTGACGCTGACGTTGACGCTACGGCACTTGTTGACGCTGAGGTAGACGCTACGGCGCTAGTGCTTGCTGACGTTGACGCTACGGCACTTGTTGACGCTGAGGTAGATGCTACAGCACTTGTGCTTGCTGAGGTAGACGCTACAGCACTTGTTGACGCTGAGGTAGATGCTACTGCGCTTGTACTTGCTGAGGTAGAGGCTATAGCGCTAGTGCTTGCCGATGTAGATGCTACCGCACTTGTTGAGGCTGAGGTAGACGCTACTGCACTTGTGCTTGCCGATGTAGAGGCTACCGCGCTAGTACTTGCTGAGGTAGATGCTACAGCACTTGTGCTTGCTGACGTTGACGCTACAGCACTTGTTGATGCTGAGGTTGACGCTACAGCGCTTGTGCTGGCTGAGGTTGACGCTACAGCGCTTGTGCTGGCTGAGGTTGACGCTACAGCACTTGTTGAGGCTGAGGTAGATGCTACTGCGCTTGTGCTTGCTGACGTAGAGGCTACGGCGCTTGTACTTGCTGAGGTAGAGGCTACAGCGCTTGTGCTTGCTGACGTTGACGCTACGGCGCTTGTTGACGCTGAGGTAGACGCTACGGCGCTTGTTGACGCTGACGTAGACGCTACAGCACTTGTTGACGCTGACGTAGACGCTACTGCACTTGTTGAGGCTGATGTAGATGCTACGGCACTTGTTGACGCTGACGTAGACGCTACTGCACTTGTTGAGGCTGAGGTAGACGCTACTGCACTTGTGCTTGCCGATGTAGAGGCTACCGCGCTAGTACTTGCTGACGTAGACGCTACCGCACTTGTTGACGCCGAGGTAGACGCTACAGCACTTGTTGATGCTGAGGTAGACGCTACGGCGCTTGTGCTTGCTGAGGTTGATGCTACAGCACTTGTTGAGGCTGACGTAGACGCTACGGCGCTTGTGCTTGCTGACGTAGACGCTACGGCGCTTGTGCTGGCTGAGGTTGATGCTACCGCGCTTGTTGACGCTGAGGTAGACGCTACAGCACTTGTTGATGCTGAGGTAGACGCTACAGCACTTGTTGACGCTGAGGTAGACGCTACAGCACTTGTTGATGCTGAGGTAGACGCTACAGCACTTGTTGACGCTGAGGTAGACGCTACGGCGCTAGTGCTTGCCGATGTAGAGGCTACGGCGCTAGTACTTGCTGAAGTAGACGCTACAGCACTTGTTGATGCTGAGGTAGACGCTACAGCACTTGTTGACGCTGAGGTAGACGCTACGGCGCTTGTGCTTGCCGATGTAGAGGCTACCGCGCTTGTGCTTGCCGATGTAGATGCTACCGCACTTGTGCTTGCTGAGGTTGATGCTACGGCGCTTGTACTTGCTGACGTAGACGCTACCGCACTTGTGCTTGCTGAGGTAGAGGCTACTGCGCTTGTGCTTGCTGACGTAGACGCTACGGCGCTTGTTGAGGCTGACGTAGACGCTACCGCACTTGTTGACGCTGAGGTAGAGGCTACCGCGCTTGTGCTTGCTGAGGTAGACGCTACAGCACTTGTTGACGCTGAGGTAGAGGCTACGGCGCTTGTGCTTGCTGACGTAGACGCTACAGCACTTGTGCTTGCTGAGGTTGATGCTACCGCACTTGTGCTTGCTGAGGTAGAGGCTATAGCGCTTGTGCTTGCCGATGTAGATGCTACCGCACTTGTGCTTGCTGAGGTTGATGCTACTGCACTTGTTGACGCTGACGTAGACGCTACTGCACTTGTTGACGCTGACGTAGACGCTACGGCACTTGTTGACGCTGACGTAGACGCTACAGCGCTTGTGCTTGCTGAAGTAGACGCTACAGCGCTTGTGCTTGCTGAGGTAGACGCTACTGCACTTGTTGACGCTGAGGTAGACGCTACAGCGCTTGTACTTGCTGACGTAGATGCTACAGCACTTGTGCTTGCTGATGTTGATGCTACCGCGCTTGTGCTTGCTGACGTAGACGCTACGGCGCTTGTACTTGCTGAAGTAGATGCTACGGCACTTGTTGACGCTGACGTTGACGCTACGGCACTTGTTGACGCTGAGGTAGAGGCTACCGCGCTTGTGCTGGCTGACGTAGACGCTACAGCGCTTGTTGACGCTGAGGTAGACGCTACGGCGCTAGTACTTGCTGACGTAGATGCTACGGCACTTGTTGATGCTGAGGTAGAGGCTACCGCACTTGTGCTGGCTGATGTTGACGCTACAGCACTTGTGCTTGCTGAGGTAGACGCTACGGCACTTGTTGACGCTGAGGTAGACGCTACGGCACTTGTTGACGCTGATGTTGATGCTACCGCACTTGTGCTTGCTGAGGTAGACGCTACGGCACTTGTTGACGCTGAGGTAGATGCTACCGCGCTTGTGCTTGCTGATGTTGATGCTACGGCACTTGTTGACGCTGAGGTAGAGGCTACGGCGCTTGTTGACGCTGAGGTAGACGCTACGGCGCTTGTGCTGGCTGAGGTTGATGCTACCGCGCTTGTTGACGCTGAGGTAGACGCTACGGCGCTAGTGCTTGCCGATGTAGAGGCTACGGCGCTTGTACTTGCTGAAGTAGACGCTACGGCGCTTGTGCTTGCTGAGGTAGACGCTACGGCGCTTGTACTTGCTGACGTAGACGCTACCGCACTTGTTGACGCTGAGGTAGACGCTACGGCGCTTGTGCTTGCTGAGGTAGACGCTACCGCACTTGTTGACGCTGATGTTGACGCTACGGCGCTTGTACTTGCTGAGGTAGACGCTACCGCACTTGTGCTTGCTGACGTAGACGCTACGGCGCTTGTACTTGCTGACGTAGACGCTACCGCACTTGTTGACGCTGAGGTAGACGCTACGGCGCTTGTACTTGCTGAAGTAGACGCCACTGCGCTTGTGCTTGCTGAGGTAGATGCTACGGCACTTGTACTTGCTGAGGTAGACGCTACCGCACTTGTGCTTGCTGACGTAGACGCTACGGCACTTGTTGAGGCTGAGGTAGACGCTACAGCGCTAGTACTTGCTGAGGTTGATGCTACCGCACTTGTTGACGCTGACGTTGATGCTACAGCGCTTGTTGACGCTGACGTTGATGCTACAGCGCTTGTGCTTGCTGAGGTTGATGCTACCGCGCTTGTGCTTGCTGAGGTTGATGCTACCGCGCTTGTGCTTGCTGAGGTAGAGGCTACAGCGCTTGTGCTTGCTGAGGTAGATGCTACCGCACTTGTGCTTGCTGAGGTAGACGCTACCGCACTTGTTGAGGCTGAGGTAGAGGCTACCGCGCTAGTACTTGCTGACGTTGACGCTACTGCGCTTGTGCTTGCTGAAGTAGATGCTACCGCGCTTGTGCTTGCTGAGGTAGAGGCTACAGCGCTTGTGCTTGCTGAGGTAGATGCTACCGCACTTGTGCTTGCTGAGGTAGACGCTACCGCACTTGTTGAGGCTGAGGTAGAGGCTACCGCGCTAGTACTTGCTGACGTTGACGCTACTGCGCTTGTGCTTGCTGAAGTAGACGCTACCGCACTTGTTGACGCTGAGGTAGACGCTACTGCACTTGTTGACGCTGAGGTAGACGCTACTGCACTTGTGCTTGCTGAGGTAGAGGCTACGGCACTTGTGCTTGCTGAGGTAGACGCTACAGCGCTAGTACTTGCTGATGTTGACGCTACGGCACTTGTTGATGCTGAGGTAGACGCTACAGCGCTTGTGCTGGCTGAGGTAGAGGCTACCGCGCTAGTACTTGCTGATGTTGACGCTACTGCACTTGTGCTTGCCGATGTAGAGGCTACCGCGCTAGTACTTGCTGACGTAGACGCTACAGCGCTTGTGCTTGCTGATGTTGACGCTACGGCACTTGTGCTGGCTGACGTAGACGCTACAGCACTAGTACTTGCTGAGGTAGACGCTACGGCACTTGTGCTTGCTGACGTAGACGCTACCGCGCTTGTTGACGCTGAGGTAGACGCTACGGCACTTGTTGAGGCTGAGGTAGACGCTACGGCACTTGTTGACGCTGAGGTAGACGCTACGGCGCTTGTGCTGGCTGACGTAGACGCTACGGCACTTGTGCTTGCTGACGTAGACGCTACAGCACTAGTACTTGCTGACGTAGACGCTACAGCACTTGTTGATGCTGAGGTAGACGCTACGGCGCTTGTTGATGCTGAGGTAGACGCTACAGCGCTTGTGCTTGCTGAGGTAGAGGCTACAGCACTTGTGCTTGCTGATGTTGATGCTACCGCACTTGTGCTTGCTGATGTTGACGCTACGGCACTTGTTGAGGCTGAGGTAGACGCTACCGCACTTGTGCTTGCTGACGTAGACGCTACAGCGCTTGTGCTTGCTGACGTAGACGCTACGGCACTTGTTGAGGCTGAGGTAGACGCTACAGCGCTAGTACTTGCTGAGGTTGATGCTACCGCACTTGTTGACGCTGACGTTGATGCTACAGCGCTTGTTGACGCTGACGTTGATGCTACAGCGCTTGTGCTTGCTGAGGTTGATGCTACCGCGCTTGTGCTTGCTGAGGTTGATGCTACCGCGCTTGTGCTTGCTGAGGTAGAGGCTACAGCGCTTGTGCTTGCTGAGGTAGATGCTACCGCACTTGTGCTTGCTGAGGTAGACGCTACCGCACTTGTTGAGGCTGAGGTAGAGGCTACCGCGCTAGTACTTGCTGACGTTGACGCTACTGCGCTTGTGCTTGCTGAAGTAGACGCTACCGCACTTGTTGACGCTGAGGTAGACGCTACTGCACTTGTTGACGCTGAGGTAGACGCTACTGCACTTGTGCTTGCTGAGGTAGAGGCTACGGCACTTGTGCTTGCTGAGGTAGACGCTACAGCGCTAGTACTTGCTGATGTTGACGCTACGGCACTTGTTGATGCTGAGGTAGACGCTACAGCGCTTGTGCTGGCTGAGGTAGAGGCTACCGCGCTAGTACTTGCTGATGTTGACGCTACTGCACTTGTGCTTGCCGATGTAGAGGCTACCGCGCTAGTACTTGCTGACGTAGACGCTACAGCGCTTGTGCTTGCTGATGTTGACGCTACGGCACTTGTGCTGGCTGACGTAGACGCTACAGCACTAGTACTTGCTGAGGTAGACGCTACGGCACTTGTGCTTGCTGACGTAGACGCTACCGCGCTTGTTGACGCTGAGGTAGACGCTACGGCACTTGTTGAGGCTGAGGTAGACGCTACGGCACTTGTTGACGCTGAGGTAGACGCTACGGCGCTTGTGCTGGCTGACGTAGACGCTACGGCACTTGTGCTTGCTGACGTAGACGCTACTGCACTAGTACTTGCTGACGTAGACGCTACAGCACTTGTTGATGCTGAGGTAGACGCTACGGCGCTTGTTGATGCTGAGGTAGACGCTACAGCGCTTGTGCTTGCTGAGGTAGAGGCCCGCACTTGTGCTTGCTGATGTTGATGCTACCGCACTTGTGCTTGCTGAGGTTGATGCTACTGCACTTGTTGACGCTGACGTAGACGCTACTGCACTTGTTGACGCTGACGTAGACGCTACGGCACTGGTTGACGCTGACGTAGACGCTACAGCGCTTGTGCTTGCTGAGTAGACGCTCAGCGCTTGTGCTGCTGAGGAGACGCTACTGCACTGTGACGCTGAGGTAGACGCCAGCGCTTGTACTTGCTGACGTAGATGCTACAGCACTGTGCTTGCTGATGTTGATGCTACCGCGCTGTGCTTGCTGACGTAGACGCTACGGCGCTTGTACTTGCTGAAGCAGATGCTACGGCACTTGTTGACGCTGACGTTGACGCTACGGCACTTGTTGACGCTGAGGTAGAGGCTACCGCGCTTGTGCTGGCTGACGTAGACGCTACAGCGCTTGTTGACGCTGAGGGTAGACGCTACGGCGCTAGTACTTGCTGACGTAGATGCTACGGCACTTGTTGATGCTGAGGTAGAGGCTACCGCACTTGTGCTGGCTGATGTTGACGCTACAGCACTTGTGCTTGCTGAGGTAGACGCTACGGCACTTGTTGACGCTGAGGTAGACGCTACGGCACTTGTTGACGCTGATGTTGATGCTACCGCACTTGTGCTTGCTGAGGTAGACGCTACGGCACTTGTTGACGCTGAGGTAGAGGCTACCGCGCTTGTGCTTGCTGATGTTGATGCTACGGCACTTGTTGACGCTGAGGTAGAGGCTACGGCGCTTGTTGACGCTGAGGTAGACGCTACGGCGCTTGTGCTGGCTGAGGTTGATGCTACCGCGCTTGTTGACGCTGAGGTAGACGCTACGGCGCTAGTGCTTGCCGATGTAGAGGCTACGGCGCTTGTACTTGCTGAAGTAGACGCTACGGCGCTTGTGCTTGCTGAGGTAGACGCTACGGCGCTTGTACTTGCTGACGTAGACGCTACCGCACTTGTTGACGCTGAGGTAGACGCTACGGCGCTTGTGCTTGCTGAGGTAGACGCTACCGCACTTGTTGACGCTGATGTTGACGCTACGGCGCTTGTACTTGCTGAGGTAGACGCTACCGCACTTGTGCTTGCTGACGTAGACGCTACGGCGCTTGTACTTGCTGACGTAGACGCTACCGCACTTGTGCTTGCTGATGTTGATGCTACCGCGCTTGTTGACGCTGAGGTAGACGCTACGGTACTTGTCGATGCTGACGTAGAGGCTACGGTGCTTGTTGAGGCTGACGTTGACGCTACAGCACTTGTTGATGCTGAGGTAGACGCTACAGCACTTGTTGAAGCTGATTTCGATCTATAGTCAGAGTCAGATAAGTCTGGTTTTACTGGATTCGTTGTACCATCTTTATAAGTAATGGTCACAGTACCGTCACTTGATATTTCATAGCCTTGTATACGGTTTGCATCTTGCGGATTTGATGCTTTTACCGCTTCAAGAATCTTTTGTTTATCCTCTTCAGACAAAGTAGTCGTATTACTTACTTGAACAACCGTTTCTGGTTTCTTACCTGGGAATTTTTCACTTAATTTCCCTTGAACAACCTTAAATGTAGTGTCATTATTCGTATTTTCAGAAAGGTCTTTTGTACGAATCTGACGTGTCCAAACATTTCTTGCGTCATATCGTTGACCTGCATTGTAGATGCCGTCAATTGTCAATTTAGCTGGATCAGTAGTAGTAGCTGTTGTCGGAGTTCCAGTAATATTTGTAATCGTTCCATTAGAATTATGAGTCGTTTCTGTCATGTTAGTTTGGACATTACGACCATCCCATACTTCTACAGTACGAACTTTACCACTGTTATCTGTAACTTTGATAACAAAGCGATATTCATCCCCAGCGAAAAGTTCATATCCCTGAGCAGAACGTCTTTCTTCGTCAGTAGCATTATTACGAACAGCTTTCTTAGGTTGATCAACCCAATTATTATTCTTATCTTTAACTTGCAGAACAACTTCTACTTTTGGTTTTTCAGTTTCATTAGTAATAGTCCCAGTACCTTGCTCTGAGGTTAATACTTCATTTGTATTTGGACCTGCTGGTACACTTTGGATCGCAGTCACGTTACCTGAAGGAAGCAGACCATTGTTTGCGGTGTAAGCTGTTCCCAAATCTTCTGCAGTAAAGGTTACGCTGGTAGCATTACCTTCTGCTTTTTTCGGCTTAAGAGTTTGACCTGCAACTGTCAAGGTTACAGTTGCCCCTGGAAGAACATTAGTTACCGTGATGGTTTGATTTGGCAAGCCTCCACGTCCAGTTAGATTTTCAACAACTGGTTGGTTAACTTCCATTGCCAATTCTGAGATTGGTTTGGTACGAGACTGACCGTCTTTATAGGTAATCTTAGCATTAGTTCCTTCGAAGGTAACTTCCTTGATACGATCTTTTTCTTTTTGTGTAGCTGTATCATGGGCATTCTTGATGGATTCTACAATGCTTGTTTTTTCAGGATCTGTCAAAGTAGACAGACTTGTAACTTTAATCTTCTTATCAGGATTCAAGTTAGCATTTCTTACTGCCAAATCACCTTGCACAAGTTTAAATGTATTTCCTACTGACTCTTTTCCTGCAACATCTGTAGCTGTAATCGTTCGAGTCGCTTTATTGTTAGTGTTGTATTGAAGTTCTTCTTTAACGGTTCCCTCTGCAACTAGGATAGCTGGATTTGTAGCTGAGGCATCTGTAATAGAAGCAATATTGTCTACACGTGCTGTTCCAAAAGTATCATCCAAAACATTTCCATTTTGAACCTCTCTACCTCCATCACCCCCTTGTTTAACCGTTGTTTTGTTTATATAGTTACTATTGTCAGTGGCTGATGTTGTGAATCTAATTTGGTCACCAGCATAAAAAGTATATACTGGATTTCCACCTGAAATCGTCTTAGGAGCAGCTACCCATTCTTTAGTCGCTTTATTGTAAATTTCTACAACTGTATTCGCTATCGGCTTAATCGTCTCAGGAGTAATATTGACACCTGTACTTTCAGCAGATGGGGTTGTAACGCCATTAGAATCCGTAATGTTTGCTGTAGCTTTTACACTTCCGTTGGCTGGCAATACATTCAAACCAAGTTCTGCAGGAGTTACTGTCAGATTAGTTGCACCTGCTGGCTTATCGACTGTATAAGTTTCATTTTCGATTTTAATCGTAACAGACGTTGCTTTTGGTTCAATATTTGTAATCGTAATGTTCTTCGCAAGACCACCTTGATTTGACAAATCATTTGTAACCGTTGGAGCTTTTGGTTTAGCAATATCTGCCACCTTGAGTGTACGAGTAGTATCATCCTTATATTGGATCGTTGCAGTATCACCATTTATCGTAACATTCTTGATACGACCATCCGCACCATGAGCCTGTTCGATATTAGTCTTCAAGGTTGCTTTTTCAGGGTCTGTTGGATTGCTCAAGTCATTGACTGTTGGCTTTTCAGTTGGATTGAGATTTGCATTTTTAACTGCAAGACTTGCATGACGAAGGACAAAGGTTGATGAATTACCAGTATTCCCAGCCACATCGTTTACTCTGACTTGCCGGGTCATTTTTTGGTCAGCTCTCCAAACGAGATTTTCCTTCATATTAGCAATCGTTTCGCCTTGCAAGGGGTTTGTTTGAGAGGCGTCCTTGACTGTATTACTGAAAGTACCTCCTGTCCCACTTCCCCATGCTGGTAAGCTGAATAAGTCTGCTCTTTCACTAACTCCATCTGCAAAAGTTACCTTGCTAACCTTGCCACTATTATCGTAAACAGTAGTTTTCAAGCGTAGTTTGTCACCAGAGTAAATCGAGTAATCTATTTGTCCCTGACTATCGACAGTCGAAGGAACTGGTTTATATGTATTGGTTGCCTTATCAAAAACTTCAAGTGTATAGTTAACAACCGGTGCTTCACGTTCTGGTGTGATGGTTACAGAATCACTTACTGTTGACTCGAGGAAAGTACCTGCTGGACGACGAGAATCTTGAGCAGCAACTTTAGCTGTTACTGTTCCATTAACAGGCAATATACCATTGTCCAAGCCAAGTTCAGTTGGTGTAACAGTTACACTAGATGTCCCTGCTGGAATCTCCTTAGTAATAGATTTATTCCCCACTGTCACTGTAACCTTAGTTGCCTGCGGGTCAATATCTGTTACCGTAACAGACGTTGGCATACCACCTTCTTCAGTCAAATTCTTAGTAACTGTAGGGGTACTTGGACGAGCAACAATCGTTACCGCATCATTTTGAGTGTTCCCACGTCCATCTGTTGCCGCGAAGATATAATTATCATAAGTTCCGACTTTAGTAATCGTTCCACGTAAATTAGCAGACATTGTCTTATCAGCATTCACATGTTTATTTTCCAACGATAGTGAACCACTTCCTGCTGGAATTGGAACAAATGCCAAACCGTTGAATGTTTTAATACCTGAATTACCTGTTTCATTATCTGAAGCTGTGACTTTTAAATCAACAGAATCTCCTACAACTATGTTAATTAGTTTATTAGCCGGAACTCCTGTAATAACTGGTTTAATTGCATCAGGTGTTGAAACTGCAGGTGCACTGCTTTCAGAAGATAAAGTTCCCTTGTTATTTGGTAAGGTCACATTTGTCTTAGCTACATATGAACCAGCCTGAACATCTGGAACAGTAACCGTTGCTTTCCCGTTTGAAACTATACCTGTGTGGCTTGTATTGTTTGGCCCCTGAAGGGTAACCGTTGAACCGTTCGGAATGTTTGATCCTACGTTAACTACAACATTCGCACTCTGTCCAACTCTATTATCAAGATTTGTTTCAATTGTTGGTGGAGCTGGATTAACAGCAACTGTAACAGTTTTCTCAGTTGTATTGCCAACCGCATCTGTAGCCGTCACCTTAACATTCTCATAAAGACCAATTTTAGTAGGAGTACCTGTCAACGTTCTCGACATAGAACCATCATTATTCCTAACTGCATTTCCTGCTGTCAAAACATTGTTAAAGTTTGTAGTCGATTTATCAAGGTTGGTTCCTGTAGACTTACTTGCATCATAAGTAATGGTCTTCATGCCTGAATTACCAGTTGTTGCATCAGAAGCTGACAAGTGAACATTAGCTGGTTCTCCAACAGTTAAATTGATTCGTCCGTTGTCCCCTGCTGTAATAACTGGTCCAGTTGAGTCAATATTGACAGCTCGAATCACATTACTAAAATCAGATTCAACAGACGTCTTAGAGGCTCCACTTCTATCTGTATATTGTGGCTGTCCATCAACTACCGTTTGAGTCTTGTAGTCTGCATTGTTTTGGAGACTAACATTGCTAAAGGTTACACGACCGTTACTATCTGCTGTTGCCTCTTGAATTTTCACACCATTTTGGTAAAGAGCTACTTTCTTACCTGGGGCTGCTTTTTCAACCTGAATATCTTGATGATCTTTACCTTCTACAAATTTACTCGTAATTTTTGGCGCGTAAGGCTTAACGATAAACTGAGTATCTACATCCTTTGTTGTATTATCTGGGAAGGTTACATGTATCTTATTGTTAAAGACCCCTGGAGTGCGTCCAACATTCTTCTTCTCAATTGTTTGACCGTTAGAATCTCTCCACTCTATTCGTGAGTTACTAGGTAACTTATCACCACCATAATCATTAGTACCTTTTCTTACTAAATATTGGTTCGGATCTGTAAAGGCATTTGACGCAGAGCCATCATACCACCATTTCAAACCTGCATCATTATAGTTATTGGTAATATACGGTTCTTCCACTTGTTTAACAAATATTTCCCGCCTTCTGCTGCGGCGAGTGGATAAGCTTGTTCGTAGCTCATCCCAAGAGGATTGGTGTGGAGCCCCACCGTTGCAAAGGTCGTACCTGGTGAACCTAAACCAAATAACAGTTTCATATTTTTTATTTGCTCAGAAGTAACACCGGGTTTTACTCTTGTCTCAAAGCGTGTTACGTTTACTTCACTTTGCGTTCCACCGATATTAACCGTTTGCCAAATAACACGTGGGTCTGAAACACGCGGAACGATTGCTGGAGAGATTTCGTTCCATATAGGGCGTTTATACTGGTCATTATTATCAGATAAAGCTTTTAGCAAGTTTTTAGATTCATCTGGATGATAGAGAGAAACAAAGCCTTGACTTCCATTTGCAAACTGACCTCTATCGTATGTTGCTGTCCCCTGTTTAGCAAATCCATCATTACCACCTGCAACAGTCTCACCAAATTTGTCTGGCAAGTTAAGCGGATTTGACTTATCAACAGGAAGGTTAGCGAAATTCAGATTTGGTTTTTCTGTTGTACTTGTTATTAGATTTTTATAACCTGTCGTGATAATAGTATCAGGCATCTCTAGCTGGTCTGGAACCTGCATCCACTTAATCACATTAGTATAACCACGATTCGTAAGCGGATTTGCAATCAGTGTCCAAATGATAGAGGTTACTTTACCATTTGCATCATATACAGGCTCCGATGCAACAGCCACGTGATCTCTCAAATGATTTTGTGCAGAATCATTATAACCAGATACGTAAGATTTTAAGTTTTCGCCATTTGGACGATCCTCGTTAGCTAGTCCTACCGCACGTGAACCAACCTGTGTATTAATGGCACGAGGCTGTGCCCCTCTCTCCATCTGTCTACCATTCAACGAACTACGTTTACCATTATTGGCGCGAAGGACGGCATTGGCGATAGAGGCTTCTGCAGCTTGTGCTTGCTTGATAACTGCTGTAAGATCAGCACCTGGAGTTTTCAGCGTTTCTTCGATAGCTGTTACAGCTGCATTAACCTTAGCAACCGCCGACTCCGTATTTGGAAGACCAATAGACTTAGCTAGGTACTCTCCCATAGATGCTGAAATTTTAGATAGACGTTTGCGGTCTTCTTCAGCTTTCTTGTTGCTCTCAGCAGATACGGTAGTCGCTACGGCAACTGTTGTTGTCGTATCAACCAAACTTGAAGTCGTTGATGTGATTTGACTCAAACGATTTTCAACTGCTTGTAGAGATGCGAGGCTATCAGTGATAACTTTTGAAAGAGCCGCATCAGCTGTCGCGTTAGCTGTGTCTTCCTTACGAACAGATGTCTCTTTGTTTGAAGCTGTCTCTGATGCCGCTGGTTTCGCAAGTTCAGAAGTTCCTCCAGCTTGCGATTGAGAAGTGCTTGTGCTTGCTGAATCAGATGCGCTTGTACTTGCACTTTCAGAAGTAGATGTACTTACTGATACAGAAGTACTTGTTGAAGTACTTACTGATTGGCTTTCACTTTCTGAAAGATGCTTACTTGCATTCTTGGAAGCCTCCTCAGACATGGATTGGCTTTGGCTAACAGAAACTGATAAGCTGTCTGCTTGAGCCCCCTCCTGATCTTTTACTGTTCCCAAAGTTACTGTGTCTGTATTCGCAAGTGTTTGATTTGACTCTACTGTCTTTTCAAGAGCGTCGTTGGCATAAACAGTTGTTTGTGTTGCAACTGCTCCTCCAAGCACCGTCCCTGCCGCGGCTATCCCTTTCAGGATATCCAATCCTGTTAGTGTATTTGACGATCGCTCTTCGATCACTTCAGTTGTTACCTGAGCAGCATCTACACCACCACGCAAGACTTTAAAGAGGCCAAATTGAGAGGTCGAGGCACGCAACCAATGCTTACCCGACTTGATCAACTTGAAACGGGTCACACGATCCGTCTCTCTATATTCACCTTCTTGGCGTCTAAAAAACATATTTTAGATTCCTTTCCTTCTATATTCATGTGCATTTATCAATAAAACACCAGTTTATATTATACACTTTAGATTCAAGTAATTCAATACGTTTCAAAAACATTTTTACCTAAAAAAAGCATTTTTACATACATATTATATGCAAACGATGCCATTTTTTTATAAATATCATCAAAGTCCCCATTTTAAGCGAATTTATTGAGATAGAGTTCAAATTTTTAAGCGTTTTTTTATGTTTCTAAATTGCGAAATATTAAATTTTTTTGTCACAAGTTTTCTGAAAAACGATTTCTCTTTAGTTTTATAAAATAGTTTAATTTATAACTATTTTATTTTTGGTTGAATTTCGATATTTTTATTAAATATATTGAATTTTTTTATGTTAGCATTTCGGGATGCCTTCAAAAATATATAATATAACGGTTTCATTTTATAATTATGTATAAAATATTTCATTCGTATACTAACTTTATCGCTAATATAGCTATTGGAAATTGATTAGGAAAACCAACTTATACTCAATGAAAATCAAAGAGCAAACTAGGAAGCTAGCCACAGGTTGCTCAAAGTACAGCTTTGAGGTTGTAGATGAAACTGACGAAGTCAGCTCAAAACATGGTTTTGAGGTTGTAGATGAAACTGACGAAGTCAGTAACCATACGCACGGTAAGGCGACGCTGACGTGGTTTGAAGAGATTTTCGAAGAGTATTAATTTCTAGAAATGTTTTAGTAGTCGCGACGTACTACTCTAGTGAGGATGGACGAAAACTCAATTTTAGGAGAAAATGAAGTAAATCTCCCTACAATAAAATGCATGGTATCAAGATTGTTCAATACCTGATACTATGCGTTTTTTGATTTTCAAGACTTTTTGCCCAGCCTTATAGAATATGAACAAATTGATTGAGAAATTCAACCTAATTTTTCACAATATTTTAGAAACTGATGTGTCCTGCTCTTGATTCAATGCACTATATAAAACAAAAAGTGAACTAAACTGAATTCTGATTTCCAGAAAACTAGTTTTGTTCACTTTTTCTTATAGCGAAACTTCGGTTCCACACACTTTTAATCATCTATCCACAGATAGATATGCTACAGAAAGATTGTTTACATTTCTTCTTCATCATCACGTCTGCGACGTTTCGCAAACAAACCTAGCCCAATCACAGCGGCCAAAGCTCCTAAAAGCGCAGAGGTTCTGGAAACTTCTGTACCTGTATTTGGCAATTGCTGTCTTGACTTAGCTGTCGATCCGGCACCATTTCCAACGTGTGAAGTAGAATGTTCAACATTTGATTCTACAAGCGAGCTTGACGTTGAGGCACTATCAGAAATTGCATCTGAAAGTGACGAACTTGTTGAAGTCGACATAGACACCGATGTTGAGATTGATGCGCTTAGACTCGTTGACTGTGAAGCACTGTCACTCAAACTAAAGTTCGGTTTATCCGTACTATCCGGATCTGACATACTTGATAATCTTGAGAATGATTCAGACACTGAGGTACTTACTGACGCCGACTCAGATACAGAAGTACTAATTGAATCAGAAGCAATTACACTAGCAATATCAAGAGCACTCTTAGAATGGATTTCAGGCAATCCTTTACTTGTAACTACTGACGCTACAGCACTTGTTGACGCTGAGGTAGAGGCTACAGCGCTTGTACTTGCTGACGTAGATGCTACAGCACTTGTACTTGCTGACGTAGACGCTACTGCACTTGTGCTTGCTGACGTAGACGCTACTGCACTTGTGCTTGCTGATGTAGACGCTACTGCACTTGTTGACGCTGACGTAGACGCTACGGCGCTTGTGCTTGCTGAGGTAGAGGCTACAGCGCTTGTGCTTGCTGACGTAGACGCTACGGCACTTGTGCTTGCTGACGTAGACGCTACTGCACTTGTGCTTGCTGAGGTAGAGGCTACAGCGCTTGTTGACGCTGAGGTAGACGCTACCGCACTTGTTGATGCTGATGTAGAGGCTACAGCGCTTGTGCTTGCTGACGTAGACGCTACTGCACTTGTGCTTGCTGACGTAGACGCTACGGCACTTGTTGACGCTGACGTAGACGCTACCGCACTTGTTGAGGCTGAGGTAGACGCTACTGCGCTAGTACTTGCTGATGTTGACGCTACTGCGCTTGTGCTTGCTGATGTTGATGCTACCGCACTTGTGCTTGCTGATGTAGACGCTACCGCACTTGTTGAGGCTGACGTAGACGCTACAGCACTTGTTGACGCTGAGGTTGATGCTACCGCACTTGTGCTGGCCGATGTTGATGCTACGGCGCTTGTGCTTGCTGAGGTTGATGCTACCGCACTTGTGCTGGCCGATGTTGATGCTACGGCACTTGTTGACGCTGACGTAGACGCTACTGCACTTGTGCTTGCTGAGGTTGATGCTACCGCACTTGTTGACGCTGACGTTGACGCTACGGCGCTTGTACTTGCTGAGGTAGAGGCTACCGCGCTTGTGCTTGCTGATGTAGACGCTACAGCACTTGTGCTTGCTGATGTTGATGCTACTGCACTTGTGCTTGCTGATGTTGATGCTACCGCGCTTGTTGATGCTGAGGTAGACGCTACAGCACTTGTACTTGCTGAGGTAGACGCTACAGCACTTGTGCTTGCTGACGTTGACGCTACGGCGCTTGTACTTGCTGAGGTAGAGGCTACCGCACTTGTGCTGGCTGATGTTGACGCTACAGCACTTGTGCTTGCTGACGTAGACGCTACGGCGCTTGTGCTTGCTGATGTAGACGCTACGGCGCTTGTGCTTGCTGACGTAGACGCTACGGCGCTTGTTGAGGCTGATGTAGACGCTACAGCACTTGTGCTTGCTGATGTTGACGCTACAGCACTTGTTGACGCTGACGTAGACGCTACGGCGCTTGTGCTTGCTGATGTAGACGCTACTGCGCTTGTGCTTGCTGACGTAGACGCTACTGCGCTAGTACTTGCTGACGTAGACGCTACCGCACTTGTTGACGCTGATGTAGACGCTACGGCGCTTGTGCTTGCTGAAGTAGACGCTACCGCACTTGTTGACGCTGAGGTAGACGCTACAGCACTTGTGCTTGCTGACGTAGACGCTACAGCACTTGTTGATGCTGATGTAGACGCTACAGCACTTGTGCTTGCTGACGTAGACGCTACTGCACTTGTGCTTGCTGAGGTAGAGGCTACTGCGCTTGTGCTTGCTGAAGTAGACGCTACTGCGCTAGTACTTGCTGACGTAGACGCTACCGCACTTGTGCTTGCTGATGTTGATGCTACCGCACTTGTTGAGGCTGATGTAGACGCTACTGCGCTAGTACTTGCTGATGTTGACGCTACTGCGCTTGTGCTTGCTGATGTTGATGCTACCGCACTTGTGCTTGCTGATGTAGACGCTACCGCACTTGTTGAGGCTGACGTAGACGCTACCGCACTTGTTGACGCTGAGGTTGATGCTACCGCACTTGTGCTGGCCGATGTTGATGCTACGGCGCTTGTGCTTGCTGAGGTAGAGGCTACTGCGCTTGTGCTTGCTGACGTAGACGCTACTGCGCTAGTACTTGCTGATGTAGACGCTACCGCACTTGTTGACGCTGACGTAGACGCTACGGCGCTTGTGCTTGCTGAGGTAGACGCTACGGCGCTTGTGCTTGCTGAGGTTGATGCTACGGCACTTGTGCTTGCTGAGGTAGACGCTACGGCGCTTGTGCTTGCTGAGGTAGACGCTACTGCGCTAGTACTTGCTGATGTAGACGCTACAGCACTTGTTGACGCTGAGGTAGACGCTACAGCACTTGTGCTTGCTGACGTAGACGCTACGGCACTTGTTGATGCTGAGGTAGACGCTACAGCACTTGTGCTTGCTGACGTAGACGCTACTGCACTTGTGCTTGCTGAGGTAGAGGCTACTGCGCTTGTGCTTGCTGAAGTAGACGCTACGGCGCTAGTACTTGCTGAGGTAGACGCTACTGCACTTGTTGACGCTGACGTAGACGCTACTGCACTTGTTGACGCTGAAGTAGACGCTACGGCGCTTGTACTTGCTGAGGTAGACGCTACGGCGCTTGTGCTTGCTGAGGTAGACGCTACGGCGCTAGTACTTGCTGATGTAGACGCTACAGCGCTTGTGCTTGCTGACGTAGACGCTACCGCACTTGTTGACGCTGAGGTAGACGCTACGGCGCTTGTGCTTGCTGACGTAGACGCTACTGCGCTTGTACTTGCTGATGTAGACGCTACGGCGCTTGTGCTTGCTGAGGTAGACGCTACGGCGCTTGTGCTTGCTGAGGTAGACGCTACGGCGCTTGTGCTTGCTGAGGTTGATGCTACGGCACTTGTGCTTGCTGAGGTAGACGCTACGGCGCTTGTACTTGCTGAGGTAGAGGCTACCGCACTTGTGCTGGCTGATGTTGACGCTACAGCACTTGTGCTTGCTGACGTAGACGCTACGGCGCTTGTGCTTGCTGAGGTAGACGCTACGGCGCTTGTGCTTGCTGACGTAGACGCTACGGCGCTTGTTGAGGCTGATGTAGACGCTACAGCACTTGTGCTTGCTGATGTTGACGCTACAGCACTTGTTGACGCTGACGTAGACGCTACGGCGCTTGTGCTTGCTGAGGTAGAGGCTACTGCGCTTGTGCTTGCTGACGTAGACGCTACTGCGCTAGTACTTGCTGACGTAGACGCTACAGCACTTGTTGACGCTGAGGTAGACGCTACGGCGCTTGTGCTTGCTGAAGTAGACGCTACGGCGCTTGTGCTTGCTGAGGTAGACGCTACGGCGCTAGTACTTGCTGATGTTGATGCTACCGTGCTTGTTGATGCTGAGGTAGACGCTACAGCACTTGTACTTGCTGAGGTAGAGGCTACCGCACTTGTGCTTGCTGACGTTGACGCTACGGCGCTTGTACTTGCTGAGGTAGAGGCTACCGCGCTTGTGCTTGCTGATGTAGACGCTACAGCGCTTGTGCTTGCTGATGTTGATGCTACTGCACTTGTGCTTGCTGATGTTGATGCTACCGCGCTTGTTGATGCTGAGGTAGACGCTACAGCACTTGTACTTGCTGAGGTAGAGGCTACCGCACTTGTGCTTGCTGACGTTGACGCTACGGCGCTTGTACTTGCTGAGGTAGAGGCTACCTCACTTGTGCTGGCTGATGTTGACGCTACAGCACTTGTGCTTGCTGACGTAGACGCTACGGCGCTTGTGCTTGCTGATGTAGACGCTACGGCGCTTGTGCTTGCTGACGTAGACGCTACGGCGCTTGTTGAGGCTGATGTAGACGCTACTGCACTTGTGCTTGCTGATGTTGACGCTACAGCACTTGTTGACGCTGACGTAGACGCTACGGCGCTTGTGCTTGCTGAGGTAGAGGCTACTGCGCTTGTGCTTGCTGACGTAGACGCTACTGCGCTAGTACTTGCTGACGTAGACGCTACCGCACTTGTTGACGCTGATGTAGACGCTACTGCGCTTGTGCTTGCTGAAGTAGACGCTACTGCGCTAGTACTTGCTGAGGTAGACGCTACTGCGCTTGTGCTTGCTGATGTTGATGCTACCGCACTTGTTGAGGCTGATGTAGACGCTACGGCGCTAGTACTTGCTGAGGTAGACGCTACTGCGCTTGTGCTTGCTGAGGTTGATGCTACCGCACTTGTGCTTGCTGATGTAGACGCTACCGCGCTGGTTGATGCTGAGGTAGACGCTACTGCGCTAGTACTTGCTGACGTAGACGCTACGGCACTTGTTGACGCTGAGGTAGACGCTACGGCGCTTGTGCTTGCTGAAGTAGACGCTACGGCACTTGTTGACGCTGACGTAGACGCTACTGCACTTGTGCTTGCTGAGGTTGATGCTACCGCACTTGTTGACGCTGACGTAGACGCTACAGCACTTGTGCTGGCTGATGTAGACGCTACTGCACTTGTGCTTGCTGAGGTAGAGGCTACTGCGCTAGTACTTGCTGATGTAGACGCTACTGCGCTAGTACTTGCTGACGTAGACGCTACAGCACTTGTGCTGGCTGACGTAGACGCTACAGCACTTGTTGATGCTGATGTAGACGCTACAGCACTTGTGCTTGCTGACGTAGACGCTACTGCACTTGTGCTTGCTGAGGTAGAGGCTACTGCGCTTGTGCTTGCTGAAGTAGACGCTACTGCGCTAGTACTTGCTGACGTAGACGCTACCGCACTTGTGCTTGCTGAGGTAGAGGCTACCGCGCTTGTTGATGCTGAAACTGATGCACGGTAATCGGAGTCAGATATATCTGGCGTTACCGTATTCACAGTTCCATCTTTATAGGTGATGGTTACCGTTCCATTTTCTGCAATAGAATAACTGCTGATACGATTTGCAGTCTCTGGATTTGCTGCTTTCACAGCTGCCAAAATTCTATCTTTTTCAGGCTGTTTCAGAGCGTTTGGATGGTCAACTTGGAAGACTCCTGACGGTTTAATACCTGGGAATTTCTCATTCAACTTCCCTTGAGCAACAACTACTGTTGGAGTTCTCACTTCGTTATTAGACAAGTCTACAGCTTTTACACCAAGTGTCCATCTATTTCCATCTGCGTGTTGCTGATTAAGATTATAAGTAGCTGTATATTCTAAAACAGCAGGTGCATCAGTTGGTGTATTCTTAAATCCAGGAGCAGTATCATTCGATGAATAACCGTCTTGGAAAATTCTATCTTTATCTGACGTACCATCGTAAAGTTTCAAATCTCTAAGTTTACCACTATTATCTGAACCTTTTAAAACAACCTTAACTTCATCTCCAGCAAAAATCTCATATCCACTCGTACCCGGACGAACATTATTTTTAAGTGATTGTTTTTCCCACTTATTTGTTTTTGCATTCTTGATATAAAGTTCAAATTCGGCTCCTGGGTTCACATTTTCTTTAGTAATAGCCTTAGAAGTTGTGGCAGAAGTAAGAGTTTCTGTTCCTCCACTAGGAGTCGTTACCCCCTTCTCTTGTTTAACCGTTACGTCTCCTGTAGGCAACAAGCCATTATTGGTATCCGTAATCTTTTTCAAATCAGTAGGTCCAAATGTCAGACTAGCTCCTGTTGCTTGTTTTGTAACTGTTTGACCACCAATCGTTAAAGTGACTGTCGCTCCCGGTGTTACATTATTTACTACAATTGAGCGATTTGGCAAACCTCCTTTTTCAGTAACTGAATCAGTTGCAATTTCAGGCGCTTGTGGATTAACCTTAATCGTTACAGGAACTGTTCTCGTATTTCCCTCTCCATTGTATGAACCTTGAGGAAGAGTAATTCTAACCTTCTTAGTGTATACACCCGGAGTTGCTAATTCCGTATTACTTAATCCTTCTGCCCAACTATAAGTAGCCCCACTCGGAAAGGCGACAGCTGAATTAGAATTTCAGTGCAGCGCTCGGATTATCAAGAATAGAAAGCCTATTACCTGCGGTTGTGACAAACTCTGACTTAGCTGCCACTGGATCAACTACCGTATAATTAAAGCTGGTCTCACTTGTCAAGGCTGGATTATCTGCCGAAGCAGCTCCTCCAAATCTGGCATTTGGATAAGTAGCAGTTAAAGTATAGCGAGTACTATGGCTCTGACCATTTGCACCAGTTGTGTTCCATACTTGACCAAATGAACGGTTGTCGGCAGGTGTTATGATCTCTGCACCTTGGTTATTCACCTTATACTTATAAGCCCATTTCGTACCTGATAATCTCTGGTCCCCAAGATTAGTATATTCTTGAATCGTTCCTCCAATATTGTTGGCCCAATTTCCTGATCTACCTTCCGGAATTTTGTCAAGACCAGTTCCCTCAGTCCCTTTAAAGGCGTAAAATTCTGATACACCATTACGGCTATGTGCCTCAACCTTTGGATAAACCGTATAGTTATAAGCAATATCCTTACTTACACCTTTCGAGTCGGTAACCGTCAAGATCACTGTTTTTTCACCTGGTGTGGATAAATCTGGAACTCCATTTTTCCAAACTACCCTTGTATTTGCAGGCAATTCCGTACCATCAGCAGATTTGATAAAATCACGAGCTGTCAAGCTATTTGGATTTTCTCCAGTAACCGCGTAAAAGCGATCTGACTTTGTTTTATAACTTTGCTCTAGTGTTGGAGTAACTGTTCTTGTTGTTCCATCTTTATAGGTAATCAGCACATTCCCATTGCTCTGTTGAGTATAGGTCCTGATACGATGTTTATCCTGTGGATAAGCCTTTCAACAGCTGCCTTAATAGAATTTCTATCGCCCTCGGTTAAATTACCAACATCTCGAACTGTTATCGGAGAAACTGTTACTTCACCTAATCTATCCTTCAACTCACCCTGCTTCAAACCAAAGGTAGTTCCGTCTGAACGATTCCCTGAAAAATCCTCTGCATTAATAGAGCGTGTGATTGTATTGACAGAGGCATAGCTCAAGTCAGGATTAATCTCCGCTGTAGCAGTTGTCGTAGCTGGCTGATTATCAGTAGCCGTAGTCTTAGCTGTTACTTTATTAACAACAGCTGTCCCCCATGTATTATTAAACAGAAGACTAACCTCAGGTTTACCCGAACCCCCATTTCGAACTTCTGTGTTTTTGATGACACCACTATTATCTTTGAACTTAGCTGTAAATTCTAATGAATCTCCAGAATAGAAAGTATATACAGGAGTGCCATTGTCCATCGTTTTAGGGGCAACCGACCAGGTATTGTCTGCATTCTTTACTTTGACTACAGCATCGATAACTTGTGGCTTTTCAGTTTCCTTACTGATTTCAACCCTTCTTACATCTGATTCCAACGATTCATTTATTCGTTACAGGATTCGCAAACGCTTTACTTTGTTTAACAGTCACTGTACCTGTTTGAAGAAGACCGTTACTATCCACTAATTCATTTGCAGGAAAAGTCACTCTTCCGTTGCTATCTGCTGTTCTAGATGTAAGTTGTTTACCATTGATTGTCAAAGTAACTGTCGCACCTGGTAAAGCGTCTGTAACGGTAATTCCTTTATTTGGAAGACCACCTGTATTCGTTACCTGATCTGTTGAGATTTGTGGTGGATTGGGTCTAACTTTGATAGTTACAGGAACGTTTGTAGCGTTTCTTGGTTTATCCGTTGAACCTTGTGGTAAAGTAACTGTGACTTCCTTCTTATAGATTCCTGGAGTACTTACTGTGCTAGCATTTGGTACCGAATCTCTCCAGCTGTAATCGGTTCTAGTTGCCACAGCCGGACCATTAGGTATTGCAACTCTATCATCAGAGTTCTTAATCGCCTTATCCGGGTTAGCAATGATATCATTTAGTGGTGCTGTATTACCAACTGTGGTAACATACTCTTGCTTGGCTACTGGATCAACTACTGTATAATTAAAGGTCACTGTACTTGTGAGAGCAGGATTTGAAGTTGTTACATCACCAAGTCGTCCTTTTGGATAAGTTGCTTTTGCAGTATAGGTCGTGCTGTGGGTTGTAGCTGAATCAGCAGTTGTATTCCATACGCTACTAAAGGCTGGAGAGCCATCTTGTTTACGTACAGGTGTTGAGCGATTATCATTCAGTTGATACTCATAAGCAAATGTAGTTCCCGAAGGAAGAGAGTCGTTGTTAATATAGAGATTTGAAAATCCACCTATATTATTAGCATAGCTGCCTCCAACAGTTCTATCACTACCTGGGACTGCTTTAAAGGAATAGAACTTACCTGTCTCACCATTATTGGTCTTGGTCTCAATCTTTGGATAAACCGTATAATTGTATGTTAAATCTGTAGTCTTTTTATCTGGATGAGTTACAGTTAAAGTTGCAGTCCGAGTTCCTACTGCCATTGTAGGAGCTTGACCTTGTTTCCATGCAACTGTTGTTCCACTAGGGAAGTTAGCTGCTCCGCCGACTGGGCGCACAAGACTGCTTGGATTTATACTAGACACTGACTCATTGCTTACTGCATAGAAGTGTTCTGTTGTCTTCTCTACACCATACTTAACATTATTTGTCACTTTATCCGCTGTTCTATCACGATAAGTAATCGTGACATCTCCATTATTAGCTACACTAAGTGAACCTTCTTCAGCTCCTTTTTTGTAATCTGTACTTGAAAGAACGTTTGCATTGGCTGCTTTAAAGTTAGCCAACACTTGGTCTTTTTCCGTCTGACTCAGATTTGTCGTATCATTAACTGCGACAGTCGCACCGCTTACAGGCGATTGTCGCTCATTAAATCCGTGAATACGAACTGTCATAGTAGTCATTGTTTTTTGTCTGGAAGTATCATCAGCGCCATACGAAATATTGTAATCCCCAGGAGTCATCGGTTTCCAACCATTGTCCCGACCAATCGTACCATAAATCTCGGTTGTCCACTGCTTATGTTCATAAACATAGGCTGTATTGCGCCCTGTTTTAGGATCTCGTTTAAGAGTCGCAAAGTTAATTTGTCCAGGGAAATTTTTACCTTGTAAACCTGTAATAATAGGATTATTTCCCGTATAGAACACTCTCAAAGCCTTATCGTCTCTAAACACCAGATTGATATTTACAGAATCATCATTGAAAACTTCAAGTAATTTGGCAATTCAACAGTAGGAGGATTATCTGTTGCACGCCCCTGATTTCTCACAGCATCGTTTTGATTCCCCGCTCTACCTGTATGAACATAAGAGCTCATCAAATTCGTGTAATTACCAGAAACATTCGTACTTGTAAACGGTTGACTACTTGTAGCAACTCTGGCATCCAATCTGGCATTGCTTGATTTGTCATTCACAATAGCATGAACATCAATCGTTGCATCTAAATTTCTATTTAAGTCATGACGTTTGCTAAACACGTACTCATTGCCAGAACCACCACGCTTCTCCATTGGTTGATCATTAAACAGAACACGAGTGATGGTCGTATTTGAATCCACATTCGCAAGTAAACCAGCATAATTCAAGGCGTTATCTGAGTGCATCTTGATACGCCAAATTACTTCATGAGTATCCTTATTATACTTACCTGATTCAAGCGAAGCCGATGTTCTATTGCTAGAAAAAGTGTTCGTAATTAACGAAGTAGGTAAAGCTCTAGGATGTACCCCACTGCCCATACTTTGGCCATTCCGCTCATCACGCGCACCTGACTTGCTACGCAATACAGCATTAGCAATCGAATTACGAGCAGAGGTCGCTAGTTTTACAGTTTCTGTCAAATCTGCCTTAGGATTAGCAAGGGCTGTCTCAATGGCAATTACTACAGCATTCACTTTCGCTATAGCTGCATCACTATTAGGTAAACCGACCGCTTTTGCTAAATACTCCCCCATCTCAGCAGAAAGTTTGGTTAACTTCTTCCGATTTTCATCCTGTTGTTTAGCTGAAACTTCCGATGTTACTATGGTACCAGCAGTCACTCCTGCCAAGCTACTTATTTCTGCATTCGTATCAACCAAACCTTTTTCCAATTTAGCTGATTCCAATACAGGAGCGCCTAGCTTAGAGGTAGGTAAGCCTTCTTTAGCCGACTGACTTTCTTTTGACACAGACTCTTCTTTTCCAGAAATCTCAGAAGCAGTAGTAGAAGGTTCACTATTGACTGAAGCTACTATCGACTGACTAGGACTTACAGAAGTACTTGCTGAGACACTATCCGAAGTTGATACGCTTTCTGAGGCACTTGTTGACATACTAGCAGAAGAACTATCGCTAACTGATAGACTAGTTGATACTGATACTGATTTTGAAGTAGATACACTCTCGCTTACTGAATTAGACAGACTTGCCGAATTCTCAGCATCCACTTTGCAGTTGTGCCAAGAACAACTGTATCATGCGTTGCTAGAGCATCTGAACTATCTAACGTTTTTTCAAGTGCTACCGCTTCGTTTGCAAAAACTTTTGTCTGAGTAGCAACAGCACCACCTAATACTGCACCTGTTGCCGCAAGTCTCCTTATAATATCAAGACCTGTAATCGTTTTATTAGTTTGGTTTTCTACTACTTCGGTCATAACTTGAGTAGTATCTACACCACCACGCAAAATTTTGAATAAGCCAAAAAGAGAGGTTGAAGCTCTCAACCAATGCTTACCAGATTTAACCAGTTTATATCGAGTCACACGATCAGTTTCGCGGTATTGACCCTTTTGACGTCTGAAAAACATTTATTTTTTTCCTCCAAAAAAGCCTATAATAAATAGCCTTATGCAATCGTTTCCCATTATACACGAATTACTATGTTAAGTCAAAATATTTTTTTGATTTTTTGCTAAAAAAATGGGTAAAAAGTCTTTGAAATCAAAAAAACGTATAATATAAGGTTCTAGAAACCTTGATACTATACGTTTTATTGTGAGAAGATTTAATTCATGTTCTCCTAAAATTGAGTTTTAGCCCACCCTCGTTAGTTACTTAGATTGTTACACAATCAAGTAAATTTACTGAACTAAGACACTTGGCAAATCGATTTCCTTTATAAAACTCAGTTAATAAGACAGTCAGTCATACACTTTGCTTCCTTGCCTTTTCGACGGAAAAATCCACGAATCGATACTATTCGTGGATTTTTCCTAGTGAAGCGTTTAGGTAAGCCGCCATAGCGGTTTCCGATTGTTAGCTTACGACACGGAGTCTGGCAAATCGATTTCATTTACCAAATGTAGTTAGTTAGGCAGTTAGCTAGTTCGCCAAATAGCGACTAGCGTCCAACAATTAGGAACTTTAGTTCCAATTGTTGGTACTGAATCACATCTTCTCTTCCAACTCTACATCTGGATACTTGTCCGCAAACCAGCGGAGGGCAAAGTCATTTTCAAAGAGGAAGACTGGCTGGTCGAAACGGTCTTTAGCCAAGATATTGCGGCTTGATGACATCCGTTCATCCAAGTCCTCAGGCTTGATCCAACGAACGGTCTTTTTACCCATTGGGCTCATGACCACTTCAGCATTGTACTCGCCTTCCATACGGTGCTTAAAGACTTCAAACTGAAGTTGACCAACAGCTCCCAGCATGTACTCGCCTGTTTGGTAATTCTTATAAAGCTGAATAGCTCCCTCTTGAACCAATTGCTCGATTCCCTTGTGGAAGGATTTTTGTTTCATGACATTCTTGGCAGAAACTTTCATGAAAATTTCAGGAGTAAAGGTTGGCAGGGGTTCAAATTCAAACTTGTTTTTTCCAACTGTCAAGGTATCCCCAACCTGATAAGTACCTGTATCGTAAACCCCGATAATATCGCCTGCCACGGCATTGGTCACATTCTCACGACTTTCCGCCATAAACTGAGTCACATTCGACAGTTTGGCCCCCTTACCAGTACGAGGCAGATTGACGCTCATGCCACGCTCAAATTCACCTGATACGATACGGACAAAGGCAATGCGGTCACGGTGACGAGGGTCCATGTTGGCTTGGATTTTAAAGACAAATCCTGAGAAATCCTTATCATAAGGATCCACAATTTCGCCATCTGTTTTCTTGTGTCCATGTGGCTCTGGAGCAAACTTAAGGAAAGTTTCAAGGAAGGTCTGAACACCAAAGTTTGTCAGGGCTGAACCGAAGAAGACAGGTGTCAATTCTCCAGCAAGGATAGCTTCCTCTGAAAACTCATTCCCAGCTTCATTCAAAAGCTCAATATCATCTTTAACTTGCTCGTAGAAAGGATTGCTACCAAAAAGCTTGTCTCCATCCTCTAGACTGGCAAAACGCTCATCCCCTTTGTAGAGCTCCAAGCGTTGGTTATAGAGGTCATACAAGCCCTCAAAGGCTTTCCCCATCCCGATTGGCCAGTTCATCGGATAGCTCGCAATACCCAAAACTTCTTCCAATTCTTGCAAGAGGTCCAGTGGCTCACGACCATCACGGTCCAGCTTATTCATAAAGGTAAAGACTGGAATGCCACGGTGCTTCACAACCTCAAATAATTTCTTGGTTTGGGCCTCGATACCCTTGGCAGAGTCCACGACCATAACCGCAGCATCCACCGCCATCAAGGTACGATAGGTATCTTCTGAGAAGTCCTCGTGTCCTGGTGTGTCTAGGATATTCACGCGCTTGCCGTCGTAGTCAAACTGCATAACAGATGAAGTGACCGAAATCCCACGTTGCTTCTCGATATCCATCCAGTCAGACTTGGCAAAAGTCCCTGTTTTCTTCCCTTTTACCGTACCAGCCTCACGAATCTCGCCCCCAAAGTAGAGCAACTGCTCAGTAATGGTAGTTTTACCCGCGTCCGGGTGAGAGATGATAGCAAAGGTACGACGTTTCTTAATTTCTTCTTGAATATTCATAAGTTCTCTTTCTTTGATTCTCTATTTTTCTTGTTTCAATAGCTAAGAATGATTTCTACATTGGATTTTACCATTCCTTTCAACACTCCATTATATCGGATTTTAGCATTTTTTTCAATTTCTATTTTATATTGAATAAAAGCTTTCCCTTGGTAACTTCTCAAAGTAACTTCCACTTGGCTAGCCGAAGTGGAAGTTAGTCTAAAACGGATTTTTATGGTGGAATTAAGTATGAGACGTTTGGGTTAGAAATGAGGTCCACTATGACAAAACATAAACACCTTACCCTTTCAGACCGTAATGATATCCAATTAGGCTTAGAGCGCGGTGAAACCTTCAAAGCTATCGGGCAACTTATTCTAAAAGACCCGACCACTGTTTCTAAAGAAATCAAGCGAAATAGACAAGTCCGAGATTCTACATGCGATAACCTTCCTTGCCCTCTACTCGACAAAGCTCCCTTTGTCTGTAATGGATGCCCTAAAAGAAGACAAAACTGTGGCTATCAGAAAGTCTTCTATCTCGCTAAACAAGCTCAAAAGCAGTACGAACAAACTCTTGTCGAAGCTCGTGAAGGAACTCCTCTTAATTCTCAGACTTTCTGGGACATGGACAAGATCATTTCTGATGGGGTTAAAAAAGGACAACACATCTATCATATTCTGAAAAACTCATAACCTCGATGTTAGCTCCTCAACTGTCTATCGGCACATCCGAAAAGGGTACCTGTCTATCGCTCCTATTGACCTAGCCAGAGCCGTTAAATTTAAAGAACGAAGAAAAAGTAATCTACCTTCCATTCCTAAAGAAGCCAAAAAAGGCCGTTCCTATGAGGATTTCCAAAATTATTTAACCCTTAACCAACTGAATTCTTGGCTGGAAATGGACACCGTTATGGGCAGGATAGGAGGTAAAGTACTACTCACCTTCAATTTATCTTTCTGTAACTTTATCTTCGCTAGACTTCTGGATAATAAAACTGCCCTTGAGGTTACCAAATACCTCTATGATATCAAGAACACTCTTCACCAAGCGGACAAAGATTTCTTCCAACTCTTTCCTGTCATCCTGACAGATAATGGTGGAGAGTTTGCCAGGGTTGATGACATCGAAATGGATGTGCGAGGAGAGAGTAAACTCTTCTTTTGTGATCCTAATCGCTCTGACCAAAAAGGGAGAATCGAGAAAAATCACACGCTGATTCGCGATATCCTTCCTAAGGGAACTTCTTTTGACAACTTAACTCAGGAGGACATCAATCTCGTTTGTTCGCATGTCAACAGTGTCAAACGTGCTGCTTTAAATGGAAAGTCAGCCTATGAACTCTTTGCCTTTACTTATGGAGAAGAGATTCCTAAGCTTCTTGGCATTTCTAAAATACCTGCAGAAGATGTCTGTCAGTCTTCTACATTACTCCAACATAAGTTCTAAAAATTAACCTTTAACCGCATCCAAACGTCTCACACTAACTTCCACCATAGCGGAGCTTAATCTGAAACGCTTTCAGATGAGGGGATTTTGTGCGCTCTTTTTTTCGATTCCTTTCGGATACAAAAGCGATGAAATCAAGCATGAGTAAAACCAGTGGAACTTACCCTGACACGGAATTCCACTGGTTTTTACAATTTTTATCAGGCTAACTTCCACTTCTACTAGCGGTGGAACTTCGTTTGGGAATTTAGCAAAGCTTTCCCTTGTGGTCAAATAGATAGAAAACCGTGACAATTCTAGCAAAAATGATATAATAAAACAAAAAGGAGATATAATCATGTTCAAGAATTTGGTGTAACTAATTTAGAAGTAACAAAAGATGATATTTACAAGAATCCAAGCAACCCTATTTTACGCATGTATGATGACGATGAATTAATTGGAACCTTTAGTATTCTAACTGGTGAAGTATTGGAAAATTTGGACTTGGCAGACTATGACATTCGTTTTGCTCAAAAGCAAATTGAGTTAAATCGCGATAACTACCTTGAAACATGGAAGGACTACGTTGGACTACTACATGCCTAAATATTCTTTCTTAATACTCTTCAAAAATCAAATTCAAACCACGTCAGCGTCGGCTTGTCGTACTCAAGTACTGCCTGCGCCTAGCTTTCTAGTTTGCTCTTTGATTTTTATTGAGTATAAAAGTATGGTATTGAAATTCGTCCTAACGAACATAACCATAAAGGTCAAAAAGCGCATATTCACATTTATATCCACGGAGAAGAGGTCGGCTCAATGTTTCTGAACGGTGAACTGAGAGATGGTAAAGTAAAATCAAAAGACCTAAAAATAATCAGGCAATATGTTTTAGAAAATGCAGATGAACTTCAGGCTTTATGGAATGAATACCAAAAGAGTGCATATTAAAACCAAAAAATCTTAGTTTGCTAATGCACAATAGACAAAACTAGCAAGCAATTTTAATGCCTGCTACTCAGTTTCTACTCAACTTATCCAAATACTAGGGAGCCTAATTCCCCTTGCAATTTTTCAAATAAATGTTACAATAAATATAGAAAAAGGTGTTGCGACAACAACACCCCACAGAGCCATTTAAGACGGTGGCTGTAATTACATAACTAAAAAATAGCTCGTTAACTCGCCAAAGTTAGGACGGCTATTTTTTTGTCTCTTTTACCAATTTAAGGATGAACTTTAGGAGCGTGATAACAAAGTTACCAGCTACAAACATGAGTGTCAAGCCTCAAAAGGGGACAAATCTGGTTACTCCTTTCTACTAAGATTTTACAGGTTCTGCACATAAGCATCACCATCCTTTCGATTTCGTAACCACCGTCTTCACTTCTCTGTTAAACTATTGCACCATATATTTTCCCCTTTGAAATCCGCTTTTCAAATAAATCATCATCAAAACCCGTTCTCCATCCTATACCTGTCTTTTTTCATCTTTCCCTCCCTTATTTATAGGAAAATATGGTAAAATAGAACAGACTAAAAATCATCATTTCACGAAAGGATGCAAGATGAAAATTACGCAAGAAGAGGTAACACACGTTGCCAATCTTTCAAAATTAAGATTCTCTGAAGAAGAAACTGCTGCCTTTGCGACCACCTTGTCTAAGATTGTTGACATGGTTGAGTTACTGGGCGAAGTTGACACAACTGGTGTTGCACCTACTACAACTATGGCTGACCGCAAGACCGTACTCCGCCCTGATGTGGCCGAAGAAGGAACAGATCGCGATCGCTTGTTTAAAAACGTACCTGAAAAAGACAACTACTATATCAAGGTACCAGCTATCCTAGACGATGGAGGAGATGCCTAATGACTTTCAACAATAAAACCATTGAAGACTTGCACAATCTCCTTGTTTCTAAGGAAATTTCTGCAACAGAATTAACCCAAGCTACGCTTGAAGATATCCAATCTCGAGAGACAGCTATCAACGCTTTTGTTACCATCGCTGAAGAGCAGGCTCTTGCTCAAGCCAAAGCTATTGATGAAGCTGGAATTGATGCTGATAATGTCCTTTCAGGAATTCCACTTGCAGTTAAAGACAATATCTCTACAGATGGTATTCTCACAACTGCTGCCTCAAAAATGCTCTACAACTATGAGCCAATTTTTGATGCGACAGCCGTTGCCAATGCAAAAGCGAAAGGCATGATTGTCGTTGGAAAGACCAACATGGACGAATTTGCTATGGGTGGTTCAGGTGAAACTTCACACTACGGAGCAACTAAAAATGCTTGGGACCAAAACAAGGTTCCTGGTGGCTCATCTAGTGGTTCTGCCGCAGCTGTAGCCTCAGGACAAGTCCGCTTGTCACTTGGTTCTGATACTGGTGGTTCTATCCGCCAGCCTGCTGCCTTCAACGGAATCGTTGGTCTCAAACCAACCTACGGAACGGTTTCTCGTTTCGGTCTCATTGCCTTTGGTAGCTCTCTAGACCAAATCGGACCTTTTGCTCCTACTGTTAAGGAAAATGCCCTCTTGCTCAATGCTATTGCCAGCGAAGATGTCAAAGACTCTACTTCTGCCCCTGTCCGAATCGCCGACTTTACTTCAAAAATCGGTCAAGACATCAAGGGCATGAAAATCGCTTTGCCTAAAGAATACCTCGGTGAAGGAATTGACCCAGAGGTTAAGGAAACCATTCTGAATGCCGCTAAACACTTTGAAAAACTTGGTGCTATTATCGAAGAAGTCAGCCTCCCTCACTCTAAATACGGTGTGGCCGTTTACTACATTATCGCTTCATCTGAAGCTTCCTCAAACTTGCAACGTTTTGATGGTATCCGTTACGGCTACCGCGCAGAGGATGCAACCAACCTTGATGAAATCTATGTAAACAGCCGAAGCCAAGGTTTCGGTGAAGAAGTGAAACGCCGTATCATGCTAGGTACTTTCAGTCTTTCATCAGGTTACTACGATGCCTACTACAAAAAGGCTGGTCAGGTTCGTACCCTTATCATTCAAGATTTCGAAAAAGTTTTTGCGGATTACGATTTGATTTTGGGACCAACTGCTCCAAGCGTTGCCTATGACTTGGATTCACTCAACCACGACCCAGTTGCCATGTACTTGGCTGACCTTTTGACCATCCCAGTCAACTTGGCAGGTCTCCCAGGAATTTCGATTCCTGCTGGCTTCTCTCAAGGTCTACCTGTTGGTCTACAATTGATTGGTCCTAAGTACTCTGAGGAAACCATTTACCAAGCTGCTGCTGCTTTTGAGGCGACAACAGACTACCACAAACAACAACCCGTGATTTTTGGAGGTGACAACTAATGAACTTTGAAACAGTCATTGGACTTGAAGTCCACGTAGAGCTCAACACCAATTCAAAAATCTTCTCACCTACTTCCGCCCACTTTGGAAATGACCAAAATGCCAACACTAACGTAATTGACTGGTCCTTCCCAGGAGTTCTGCCAGTTCTCAATAAGGGTGTGGTCGATGCTGGTATCAAGGCTGCTCTTGCCCTCAACATGGACATCCACAAAAAGATGCACTTTGACCGCAAGAACTACTTCTACCCTGATAATCCTAAAGCCTACCAAATTTCTCAGTTTGATGAGCCAATCGGTTACAACGGCTGGATTGAAGTGGAGCTAGAAGACGGTACGACCAAGAAAATCGGTATCGAGCGTGCTCATTTAGAAGAAGACGCTGGTAAAAACACCCACGGTACAGACGGCTACTCTTACGTTGACCTAAACCGCCAAGGGGTGCCTTTGATTGAGATTGTATCTGAAGCCGACATGCGCTCGCCAGAAGAAGCCTATGCTTATCTGACTGCCCTCAAGGAAGTCATCCAGTACGCTGGCATTTCTGACGTTAAGATGGAAGAAGGTTCGATGCGTGTAGATGCCAACATCTCCCTTCGTCCTTATGGTCAAGAAAAATTCGGTACCAAAACTGAGTTGAAAAACCTCAACTCCTTCTCAAACGTTCGTAAAGGTCTCGAATACGAAGTCCAACGTCAAGCTGAAATCCTTCGCTCAGGTGGTCAAATCCGCCAAGAAACACGCCGTTACGATGAAGCCAACAAAGCAACCATCCTCATGCGTGTCAAGGAAGGCGCTGCTGACTACCGCTACTTCCCAGAACCAGACCTACCACTCTTTGAAATCTCAGACGAGTGGATCGAAGAAATGCGTACTGAATTGCCAGAATTTCCGAAAGAACGCCGTGCTCGCTACGTGGCTGACCTTGGCTTGTCAGACTACGATGCTAGCCAATTGACTGCAAACAAAGTCACTTCTGATTTCTTTGAAAAAAGCTGTTGCCCTCGGTGGCGATGCCAAACAAGTCTCTAACTGGCTCCAAGGTGAAGTGGCTCAGTTCTTGAATGCTGAAGGCAAGACACTGGAACAAATCGAATTGACACCAGAAAACTTGGTAGAAATGATTGCCATCATCGAAGACGGCACGATCTCTTCTAAGATTGCTAAGAAAGTCTTTGTCCACCTAGCTAAAAAAATGGCGGTGGAGCGCGTGAATACGTGGAAAAAAAGCAGGTATGGTCCAAATCTCAGATCCAGCTGTATTGATTCCAATTATCCACCAAGTCTTTGCCGATAACGAAGCTGCTGTTGCCGACTTCAAGTCAGGCAAACGTAACGCAGACAAGGCCTTCACAGGATTCCTTATGAAAGCAACCAAAGGCCAAGCCAACCCACAAGTCGCCCTTAAACTCCTTGCCCAAGAATTAGCGAAGTTGAAAGAAGATTAACATGTAAAAAGAAACCAGCCCTGAGGTTGGTTTTTCTCTCCTACCATCTCCTAATAACTATTTTGGCTTTATTTCCAGAAGATTTTATGGTAAAATGAAGAGTAATAATATTTATTAAAGAGGTAAAAAAACATGATTGAAGCAAGCAAATTGAAAGCTGGTATGACATTTGAAACTGCAGACGGAAAAATTGATCCGCGTTTTGGAAGCTAGCCACCACAAACCAGGTAAAGGAAACACAATCATGCGTATGAAATTGCGTGATGTTCGTACTGGTTCTACATTTGATACAAGCTACCGTCCAGAAGAAAAATTCGAACAAGCTATTATCGAGACTGTTCCAGCTCAATACTTGTATAAAATGGATGAAACTGCCTACTTCATGAACACTGAAACTTACGACCAATACGAAATTCCAGTCGTAAACGTTGAAAATGAATTGCTTTACATCCTTGAAAACTCTGATGTGAAAATCCAATTCTACGGAACTGAAGTAATCGGTGTAACTGTACCAACTACTGTTGAGTTGACAGTTGCTGAAACACAACCATCTATCAAAGGTGCTACTGTTACAGGTTCTGGTAAACCAGCAACTATGGAAACTGGACTTGTTGTCAACGTTCCTGACTTCATCGAAGCTGGACAAAAATTGATCATCAACACTGCAGAAGGAACTTACGTTTCTCGTGCCTAATCTCTAGAAAGAGGTCATTCTATGGGAATTGAAGAACAATTTGGCGAAATCGTTATCGCTCCACGTGTACTTGAAAAAATCATTGCCATCGCAACTGCTAAAGTTGAAGGTGTTCACTCATTTTCAAATAAATCCGTATCTGATACCCTATCAAAACTCTCTCTTGGTCGCGGCGTCTACTTAAAAGAAAGCAACGAAGAGCTAACTGCTGACATTTATCTCTATCTTGAGTACGGTGTGAAAGTACCAAAAGTTGCTCTTGCTATTCAAAAAGCAGTCAAAGATGCTGTTCGTGATATGGCTGATGTGGAACTTTCTGCTGTCAACATCCATGTTGCAGGAATCGTTCCAGATAAAACACCAAAACCTGAGTTGAAAGATCTATTTGACGAGGACTTCCTCAATGACTAGTCCATTATTAGAATCTAGACGCGAACTTCGTAAATGCGCTTTTCAAGCTCTTATGAGTCTTGAGTTCGGCACAGATATGGAAACAGCTTGTCACTTTGCCTACACGCATGACCGTGAAGATGAAGATGTGCAAATCCCTGCCTTTCTTCTAAACTTGGTTTCTGGCGTTCAAGCTCAAAAAGACGAGTTGGATAAACAAATCAACCAGCACATCAAGTCAGGCTGGACAGTTGAACGATTGACCTTGATCGAAAAAAACTTACTACGCTTGGGAATCTTTGAAATCACATCATTTGATACACCTCAGCTGGTAGCAGTCAATGAAGCCATTGAACTCGCTAAGAATTTTTCAGATCAAAAATCAGCCCGCTTTATCAATGGACTGCTTAGTCAATTTGTAACAGAAGAAAATGAATAATCGAAAAGGTGTTTGGTCTTCCAAGCACCTTTTACTTCGTCCTTGATACAGAGTAAGAACCACATAAAAACTAGAACTGACTGCCAGTTCTAGTTTTTGCGTATTCTGAAGAATTATACTCAATGAAAATCAAAGAGCAAACTAGGAAGCTAGCCGTAGGCAGTACTTGAGTACGGCAAGGCGAAGCTGACGTGGTTTGAATTTGATTTTCGAAGAGTATTAGTATTTTCTAAACCGTTGATAGCGTTCTTCCAACAACTCTGATAGCGGTTTTTGTGAAAGTCTAGCTAGCTCAGCTTGAAGTTCTTTCTTGACACTCTTAATCAGTTCTTTACTAGAAAGCCCTGCTTCAGAAATCACCTTATCCACCACGGCCATTTCTAACAGTTCATGCGAAGTGATTTTCATCAGTTCTGCCGCTTCCATAGCACGACTGCCGTCCTTCCATAGAATGGAAGCAAAGCCTTCTGGACTGAGAATGGCATAGATAGAATTTTCCAGCATCCAAACACGGTCCGCGACAGCTAGAGCCAGAGCTCCACCTGAACCACCTTCACCTATAATGATGGCGATAATTGGAACTTTCAGGTCACTCATTTCCATGAGATTGCGAGCAATAGCTTCTCCCTGACCACGTTCTTCCGCTCCCACACCAGGATAGGCACCTGCAGTATTGATAAAGGTCACAACTGGACGACCAAACTTTTCAGCCTGTTTCATCAAACGTAGGGCCTTGCGGTAACCTTCTGGATGCGGTTGGCCAAAATTCCGTTTTAGGTTATCTTGTAAACTCTTGCCTTTTTGGATACCAACTACTGTTACAGCTTGGTCTCCAAGCCAACCAATACCACCAACAACTGCACCATCATCACGAAAAGAACGGTCACCGTGTAATTGGATAAATTCATCAAAAATGCCTATCGCAAAGTCCAAGGTTGTCAAGCGACTCTGCTCACGCGCTTCTCTGACTATTTTTGCAATATTCATCTAGGACCCCCTCCATGCAATCTGACTAGACTAGCAATCGTATCTGGCAAGTCTCTTCTTTTAACAATAGCATCCACAAAGCCATGTTCCAATAGGAATTCTGCCTTTTGGAACCCCTCAGGCAAGCTTTCACGAACCGTATTTCAATGACACGACGCCCAGCAAAACCGACCAAGCTCTGTGGTTCAGCCAGAATAATATCGCCTTCCATAGCGAAAGAAGCTGTCACACCACCAGTCGTTGGATCTGTCAAAATGGTCAGGTAAAAGAGACCAGCATTTGAATGGCGTTTAACTGCTGCAGAAATCTTGGCCATCTGCATGAGACTCATGATTCCTTCCTGCATACGGGCTCCACCAGAGGCTGTGAAGAGAACAACTGGCAACTGTTCAACCGTCGCATACTCAAACAATCGAGTGATTTTTTCCCCTACAACCGTACCCATAGAAGCCATGATAAAGTTAGAATCCATAATCCCAAGAGCCACAGTCTGACCTTTAATAAGAGCAGTTCCTGTCACAACAGCTTCATCCAGACCTGTTTTTTCACGCATGGTTGCCAGTTTCTTTTGATAACCAGGGAAATGCAAGGGATCCTTACTTTCAATCCCCGTAAACAATTCCTTGAAGGTTCCCATATCAATCGTCAAAGCCAAGCGTTCTTGGGCAGAAATACGAAAGGTATAGCTACAGTGCGGACAGATACGCTCACTTCCCAGATCTTTCTGATAAATGGTATGCTTACAACCCGGACACTGGGAAAATAATTCATCTGGAACCTCTGGCTTAGCTTGAGGTTTTTCCCTAACCGAACGATTGGGATTGATTCGAATATACTTATCTTTTTTACTAAATAGAGCCATTGATTCCCCTTTTCGGTTTAAACTCTTAAAGTCATTTTATTCTTTTTCTTGATACTTGGGTAAAAATGTTTCCATCAAGAAGGAAGTATCATAATCCCCAGCAATGACATTGCGATCTGAAATGAGGTCAAGCTGGAAATCTGCATTGGTCTGCACTCCTTCAATCTCTAATTCATAGAGGGCACGTTGCATTTTCATCAAGGCATCAAAACGATTTTCACCATGAACGATGATTTTAGCAATCATACTATCATAATAAGGTGGAATGGTATAGCCTGGATAAACTGCTGAATCCACGCGCAAGCCAACTCCACCACTTGGCAGATAGAGATTGGTAATCTTACCTGGACTTGGAGCAAAGTTGAAGGCTGGATTTTCTGCATTGATACGACACTCGATGGCATGACCGCGTAGGACAATCTCTTCTTGCTTAACAGACAGAGGCTGACCTGCCGCAATGCGAATCTGTTCCTTAACGATATCTACACCTGAAACAAACTCTGTTACTGGATGTTCTACTTGTACACGAGTATTCATCTCCATAAAATAGAATTTACCACTGGCTTCATCAAGAAGAAACTCAATGGTCCCTGCATTTTCATAACCAACAGACTCTGCAGCTCGAACAGCAGCAGCACCGATTTCATGACGCAGCGTTTTTCCGATTGCAATCGAAGGACTTTCTTCCAAACCTTTTGGTTATTCCGTTGAAGAGAACAATCCCGTTCACCTAAATGAATCACATTCCCATGCTCATCTCCTAGGATTTGAACCTCGATGTGACGAGCTGGATAGATGACCCGTTCTATGTACATGGCACCATTACCATAATTGGCCTTGGCCTCACTAGAGGCAGTTTCAAAGGCTGAAACGAGGTCCTCTGGTTTTTCAACCTTACGAATCCCTTTACCACCTCCACCTGCCGAAGCCTTGAGCATAACAGGATAGCCAATTTTTTCAGCGACAGTCAAAGCTTCCTCAGAGTTATGCACTTCTCCATCCGAACCTGGAATGACTGGAACACCAGCTTTGATCATCTGAGCACGCGCATTGATTTTGTCTCCCATCATATCCATGACATGACCAGATGGGCCGATAAACTTAATACCCACCTCTTCACACATGGTTGCAAATTTGGAATTTTCACTGAGAAATCCGAAACCGGGGTGAATGGCTTCTGCCTCAGTCAAAACTGCAGCTGATAGAACCGCATTGATATTGAGATAAGACTCAGTTGCCTTACCAGGACCGATGCAAACAGCCTCATCTGCCAAAAGCGTATGAAGAGCTTCCTTATCAGCAGTTGAATAGACTGCTACGGTCGCAATGCCCAATTCACGCGCCGCACGGATAATACGAACCGCAATTTCACCACGATTGGCAATTAAAATTTTTCGAAACATGGAGAACCTCCTTAGTTCCCAATTGCAAAGGTAAGAGTACCACTAGCTGCAAGCTTGCCATCCACTTCAGCCTTTGCTTCAACCACAGCGATTGTGCCACGACGTTTTACAAACGTTGCCGTCATAACCAATTGGTCACCTGGTACAACTTGCTTCTTGAATTTAACCTTGTCCATACCAGCGTAAAAGACCAGTTTTCCCTTATTTTCAGGTTTTGATAACTCCAAGACACCAGCTGTTTGCGCCAAGGCTTCCATGATCAAAACACCTGGCATAACTGGATATTGAGGGAAATGACCATTAAAGAAGGGCTCGTTGATGGTCACATTTTTGATAGCAACAATAGTATCCTCGCTCACTTCCAACACACGGTCCACTAGGAGCATAGGATAACGGTGGGGAAGGGCTTCTTTGATTCCTTGAATATCGATCATTTGATTCGTACCAATCCTTTACCAAACTCAACCATTTCTTCGTTAGAAACGAGAATTTCCGTTACCACACCATCCTTAGGAGCTGGGATTTCATTCATGACTTTCATAGCTTCGATGATGACCAGTGTTTGACCCTTTTTAACAGTATCACCAACTGTAACGAAGGCAGGTTTATCTGGGCCAGCAGCCAAGTAAGCCACCCCAACAAGTGGGCTTTCTACAAGATCTCCCTCAGCAGCCACACTTGCTTCAGCTGGAGCTGGAACCTCTTCTGTTACAGTCTCTGATGGAGCAGATGTAGGAGCTACTGGACTCGGTGTTGCTAGAATGGGTGCTGGAGTAACTTGAGGTGCAACTTCAGGCACCAGTCTAGCGTCATTCTTGCTAAACTGCAACTCATCCGTCCCATTTTTATAAGAAAATTCTCTCAAACTTGACTGGTCAAATTGAGCCATCAAGTCTTTAATATCGTTTAAATTCATACTTATTTATTCTCCCAACGTTTGAAAGCAAGAACTGCATTATGGCCACCAAAACCAAAGGTATTTGAAATAGCGTATGGAATTTCTTGCTCCAAGCCTTGTCCATAAACGACATTGGCTTCGATATAATCTGATACTTCACTTGTTCCAGCTGTCATTGGTACAAAGTTATGACGCATAGCCTCGATTGTTACGATAGCTTCTACCGCGCCTGCAGCCCCCAGCAAATGTCCTGTGAAAGACTTGGTTGATGATACAGGCACTTCCTTACCAAGAACAGCTACGATAGCACCACTTTCTCCTTTTTCATTAGCAGGAGTTGACGTTCCGTGAGCATTGACATAGGCTACTTGTTCTGGAGAAATCTCAGCTTCTTCCAAGGCTAGTTTGATGGCCTTGATAGCTCCCTGACCTTCTGGATGTGGTGAAGTCATATGGTAGGCATCACAGGTGTTTCCGTAACCAACTACTTCAGCAAGGATGGTTGCCCCACGTTTTTCAGCGTGTTCAAGACTTTCAAGAACCAACATCCCTGAACCTTCACCCATAACAAAACCATTACGGTCCTTATCAAATGGAATGGAAGCACGAGTTGGATCCTCTGTAGTTGAGAGAGCAGTTAGGGCTTGGAAACCAGCAATAGCAAAAGGTGTGATAGAGGCTTCTGAACCACCTACCAACATAACATCTTGGAAGCCAAACTTAATTGAGCGGAAGGCATCCCCAATCGCATCATTTGATGAAGCGCAGGCAGTATTGATAGATTTACAAACACCGTTTGCTCCAAAACGCATAGCGACATTTCCTGAAGCCATATTTGGCAAGGCTTTTGGAAGGGTCAATGGTTTCACACGTTTTGGCCCTTTTTCGTTGAGACGAAGCACTTGATCTTCAATTTCTTTGATTCCACCAATACCAGAGGCAACGATAACACCAAAACGATCTTTATCAAGAGCCTCTACATCCAAATTGGCATGATTAACAGCTTCTTGGGCTGCATACAAGGCATATAAAGAATAGTTATCAAAACGATTAGTATCTTTTTTTACAAAGTATTTATCAAAAGGAAAATCTTGGATTTCTGCCGCATTATGCACATCAAAGTCACTGTGATCAAATTTTGTTATTGGACCAATTCCGATTTTCCCAGTTGTCAAGCTATTCCAAAATTCTTCTGGTGTATTTCCGATTGGAGATGTTACTCCATAACCTGTTACTACTACACGATTTAGTTTCATCTTTTTTACCTCTAGCTTCTGCTACATACTTAAGCCACCATCAATGGCAACCACTTGACCAGTTAGATAATCTTGGCCTGCTAAAAATACTGTCAAATCTGCAACCTGCTCTGCCTGCCCAAATGCTTTCATAGGAATTTGCGCCAGCATGGCATCTTTGACCTTGTCTGATAGGACAGCTGTCATATCGGACTCAATCATTCCAGGTGCAATAGCATTAACTCTGATATTGCGATTGGCCACTTCACGAGCCACAGACTTGGTAAAACCAATCAAACCAGCCTTAGAAGCTGCATAGTTAGCTTGACCGATATTTCCCATCAAACCAACAACACTAGACATATTAATGATAGCACCTTCTCTGGCTTTCATCATCGGTTTCAAGACTGATTGTGTCATGTTAAAGGCACCAGTCAGATTCACTTTAAGCACTTTTTCAAAATCCGCTTCTGTCATCTTAAGCATCAGGGTATCTTGGGTAATTCCTGCATTGTTGACCAAAACATCTACTGAACCCAGCTCTGCAATAGCTTGTTCAACCATACGCTTAGCGTCTGCAAAATCCGACACATCCCCTGAAATGGGAACTACCTTGACACCATAGTCTGCAAACTCGGCTAGCAAGTCCTCTGAGATTGCCCCACGGCTGTTTAAGACAATGTTGGCTCCTGCTTGAGCAAACTTGTGGGCAATGGCAAGACCAATTCCACGACTCGAACCTGTAACAAAGATATTTTTATTTTTTAGTTGCATTCTTTTCTCCTGTTTCCTCTTGTATTTATGGGAGAAGGGATTACTCGTTTTCTAGCAAGGCTTCCAAACTCGCCTGATCTTCAACATTGGCTAGTTTAACCGTTTTATCAATTTTTTTGACAAAGCCTGACAAAACTTTCCCCGGTCCAATCTCGATAAAGTTGGTTACGCCTGCTTCTTGCATAACCGCAATACTTTCATAGAAACGAACTGGTTCCTTGACCTGACGCGTCAAGAGTTGTGCGATATCTTCTTTTTTCATGACAGCTGCTTCTGTATTGCCGACTAGGGGACAAGTAAAATCTGAAAAACTTACTTGAGCTAGAGTTTCAGCTAATTTCTGGCTAGCAGGCTCAAGGAGAGCGGTATGAAAAGGACCTGAAACCTTGAGAGGAATCAAGCGTTTGGCGCCTGCTTCCTGCAAGAGTTCAACAGCTCGATCAACTGCAACCACTTCTCCACCAATCACGATTTGTGCAGGTGTATTATAGTTGGCTGGGGTAACTACTCCAAGTTCAGAAGCTTTTCGACAGACTTCTTCAATAACCTCTACTGGCGTATTGAGAACTGCTACCATCTTGCCAGAACCAGCAGGGGCCGCTTCTTCCATATAGGCTCCACGCTTAGCTACCAAGGCTACCGCATCTTCAAAATCTAAGGCACCACTGGCTACCAAGGCAGAGTATTCTCCAAGGGACAAACCAGCAACCATATCAGGCTGATAGCCCTTTTCTTGCAATAAACGATAGATAGCAACTGAAGTCGCTAAAATAGCTGGTTGCGTATAGCGGGTCTGGTTAAGTTTTTCTTCTTCCCTATCAATGAGATGACGCAAATCGTAACCAAGCACCTGACTTGCTTGATCAATCGTTTCTTTGACAATAGGGTAGTGATCATAGAGATCCCGTCCCATACCTAGATACTGGGCACCTTGACCAGCAAATAAAAAGGCTGTTTTAGTCATTTCTTACAACTCCTGCCCAACGAGAGGCTTCTTCTTGAATTTTCTTAGCTGCTCCGTAATACAAATCTTTTAGGATTTCTTCAACGGTTTCTTCTTTGGAAACAAGCCCTGCAATTTGACCTGCCATGACAGAGCCTCCATCCACATCTCCGTGAACAACCGCTTTGGCTAGAGCACCTGCTCCCATTTGTTCAAAAATTTCTAAATCTGGATTTTCTTGTTTAAAGGCATCTTTTTCAGCCTGTTCAAAATCACGAGTCAACTGATTTTTAATCGCACGAACAGCATGTCCAAAGTGTTGAGCTGAAATCGTAGTATCAATATCTCTAGCTTTTAAAATTTTCGCCTTATAATTTGGATGGGCATTAGACTCTTTTGCAACGACAAAGCGAGTTCCAACCTGAATAGCTTCTGCACCTAGCATAAGCCAGCAGCAGCACCTTCACCATCCGCAATCCCTCCTGCAGCAATAACAGGAATAGATACAGCAGCAGCAACCTGGCGCACCAAGGTCATGGTTGTTAATTTCCCAATATGTCCCCCAGCTTCCATTCCTTCTGCAATAACAGCGTCCGCACCGATTTTTTCCATGCGTTTAGCTAGGGCAACACTTGGTACAACTGGAATAACCGTAATACCAGCTTCATGGAAACGTTCCATGTATTTGCTTGGATTTCCTGCACCTGTTGTCACTACCTTAACACCTTCCTCGATAACGAGGTCTACAATATCTTCCACAAAGGGAGACAAGAGCATGATGTTGACACCAAAGGGTTTATCAGTCAATGATTTGATTTTATCAATATTTGCCTTGACAACTTCTTTCGGAGCATTCCCCCCACCGATAATCCCTAGTCCTCCAGCCTTGGAAACAGCTCCTGCCAAATCACCATCAGCAACCCAGGCCATTCCTCCTTGAAATAGGATAATCAATGTTCAATAATTCTGTAATACGCGTTTTCATAGTGCCTCCATCATTTCTTGCTTACGTAATAGTTCGATACCGTCATAATTTGACAATCAAACTATTGCCTAAACAAGAGGGAGCGGGTTTCCCTACTCCTTCTATTTATATTCTGTTTATTTTGTTTGCTCTTCAACATAGGCAACCAAGTCACCAACTGTTTTCAAGTCATCTTCTGCTTCGATTTGGATATCAAAAGCATCTTCGATCTCTGAGATTACTTGGAACAAGTCCAATGAATCTGCATCCAAGTCATCAAAAGTTGATTCAAGTGTTACTTCTGATGCATCTTTTCCAAGTTCTTCAACGATAATTTCTTGTACTTTTTCAAATACTGCCATGATAGGACTCCTTTAAAATAAATAGTTTTTTATAACAATGTGTTCACCACATGATTACCTAAATTGTAAGAATGAGCGTGCCCCATGTCAAGCCTCCACCGAAGCCTGATAGTAGAACAGTCTGGCTACCATCTAAACGGATGAGGCCTTGTTCTACACACTCTGAAAGTAAAATCGGGATACTGGCTGCACTGGTATTGCCATATTCCATCATATTGGCTGGAAGTTTATCTCGGTCGACACCAATTTTTTTAGCCATCTTATCCAAAATACGGTCATTAGCCTGATGAAGTAGCAGATAATCCAAGTCTGTCGCCTCTACAGGAGATTCTTCAATAGTCTGCTTGATAGACTTGGCTACATCCCGAATAGCAAAATCAAAGACTGCACGCCCATCCATCTTCAAAAATGAATCTGCACTTTCTTGATATGAAAACGGAGAATGCAAGCCTGAATGTCCATAAGTTAGACACTCGCTGCGACTTCCATCGCTATTGAGACTTTCTGCCAAGAAATGCTCTTGCTTGCTAGCTTCTAACAAGACACCACCAGCACCATCTCCAAACAAAACAGCTGTTGATCGGTCCGACCAATCGACTGCTTTAGAGAGGGTTTCACTACCAATCACCAAGCCTTTTTGAAAGCGACCAGAAGCGATAAACTTTTCAGCAGTTGAAAGAGCAAATACAAATCCACTGCAAGCTGCTGTTAGGTCAAAAGCAAAGGCCTTATTAGCACCAATATTAGTTTGAACACGAGCAGCTGTAGAGGGCATCATCGAATCTGGAGTAATGGTAGCTAGGATGATAAAATCCAACTCCCCTCCTGTGATTCCAGCTTTTTCCATCAGTTTCTTGGCAACTTCTGTAGCCAAATCACTAGTAGATTCTGTTCTTGAAATATGCCTTTGTCGTATTCCCGTCCGACTTGAAATCCACTCATCATTGGTATCCATAATCTGAGCCAAATCATGATTTGTAACCACTTGCTCTGGCACATAATGAGCAACCTGGCTTATTTTTGCAAAAGCCATTATCTCAAATCCTCCAAAAATTGATAAAGATTAGTCAAACCTTTGCTCATAACCTCAATTTCTTGCTTACTCATACCATCAATGATTTTTTCAACCATGGCCTTGTGGAAGCGTTTATGTAGCCTATGAACCAAGCGACCTTTCTTTGTCAAATGCAGATGTACCACACGTCGATCATGTTCTGAACGAATGCGCTCAATGTAACCCTTGCGTTCGAGATTATTCAAACTAGTTGTAACTGTCCCAAGAGTCACCATCAACTCTTTTTGACACTTGACTTGGTGTCACATCTGGAACTTTTCCAATCACATCAATCGTATGCATTTCTTTGATGGAGATATCCTTGAAACGACTACCCCTCAAGCTAACTTCCTCAATAACGAGGACATTGTTAAATATAGACGTTAAATATTCATTAATTCGTTGGTAGTCCAATCTTTCCTTCCCTCCTTTTCAAAAAAACTTTTAGAATCAAAACATTTGACAAAAGAATTATATCAAAGTTCAAAGAATGGTGCAAGTATTTTTTTATTTTCCTGTAAATTTAGGTCTTCTTCTTTCCGAATGAGCCCGAACTCCCTCTTTGAAATCCTCTGTTTGAGCTAAGGATTCCTGTAGGTTCAGTTCTAAAGTAGCGTAATTCTGCCAGTCTTTAAATTGGCTCTCCCAAACCAACTTCTTAATGGCAGCATAGGAATTAGCTGACCCGCGTCTCAATTTTTTAAGAAGTTGTTCTCTCGTCTTTTCAAGTTTATCAGCTTCAGAAACGCGGTAAACTAGCCCCCACTCTAGAGCTTTTTCTGCGTTCAAAGCCTCACCTGTCATGGCTAATTGAGCAGCACGCGTCACACCAATACTTCGACTCAAGAGATGAATTCCTCCTGCATCCGGAGCCAAACCAACTCCAACAAAGGCTTGGATAAATTTAGCCTTATCCGTTGCCAGACAGAAATCTGCAGCAACAGCCATATTCGCTGCGGCACCTGCAACAGCCCCATCAACCTCCATCAAGACAGGTTTAGCAATTTGCTTGATTTTATAAGAAATAGTATTGACCAATTCTGCGATTTTTGTCAATGATGGAATATCATCCTCATCGACTGCTCGCTTCATCTCAACCAAATCTCCCCCAACTGAAAAGACTTGCCATTCGCGTTGATTAAGACAAAATGCACAGCCGGATCCTCTTCTGCCAAAGTCAGAGCTTCTAAAATCTCCTCACACATAGGAATATGAAAACCATTTGCGACCTCAGGACGATTCAAGGTAAGGATTGCCAAATCCTCTTCAAGCTGATAAATAATGTGTTCCATCGGGACTCCTTTTTATTTTATAAGCAGTTTATACTCTTCGAAAATCAAATTCAAACCACGTCAGCTTCGCCTTGCCGTACTCAAGTACTGTCTACGGCTAGCTTCCTAGTTTGCTCTTTGATTTTCATTGAGTATTAAATTATTTTATTTTCAAAGTATATCTTTTTTAAAACTCGAAAGCAAGAAAAAATCGGCTGAAAGTGTCTCGGCCGATAAGAAAGGCTCACTTTATCCTAGAAAGCATCTTATTTTCTTCATTGAAAAAAGGCTTTCTTTCTGCTATAATCGTATAAAATACTTACTTTAGGAGTTCTTATGAAGGTTGTTAAATTTGGAGGTAGCTCTCTTGCCTCTGCTAGTCAATTAGAAAAAGTTTTAAACATCGTAAAAAGCGATTCAGAGCGTCGTTTTGTAGTCGTTTCTGCGCCTGGTAAACGCAATGCTGAAGATACTAAGGTTACGGATGCCTTGATTAAATACTACCGCGACTATGTTGCTGGTAACGATATTAGTAAGAGTCAAAACTGGATTATCGACCGCTATGCTGCTATAGTTAGTGAACTAGGTCTTAAACCAGCTGTGCTAGAAAAAATTTCTAAAAGCATTCGCGCTTTAGCTACTCTTCCTATCGAAGAAAACGAATTTCTCTACGATACTTTCCTAGCAGCCGGTGAAAATAACAATGCTAAATTGATCGCTGCCTACTTTAATCAAAACGGGATCGATGCACGCTATGTTCACCCTAGAGAAGCTGGTATTGTGGTCACAAGTGAACCTGGTCACGCTCGCATCATTCCATCAAGTTATGACAAGATTGAAGAATTGACAAATACAAATGAAGTTCTTGTCATTCCTGGTTTCTTTGGAGTTACCAAGGAAAATCAGATCTGTACCTTTTCACGTGGAGGATCAGACATTACAGGTTCTATCATTGCTGCCGGTGTTAAGGCAGACCTCTATGAAAACTTTACAGACGTTGATGGTATCTTTGCAGCCCACCCTGGTATTATCCACCAACCACACTCGATTCCTGAGTTAACCTACCGTGAAATGCGTGAGTTGGCCTATGCAGGATTCTCAGTCCTTCATGACGAAGCCCTTCTTCCTGCCTACCGTGGAAAAATACCTCTCGTTATCAAGAATACTAACAATCCTGACCACCCAGGTACTCGTATCGTTCTAAAACATAGTAGTGACAAGTTCCCAGTAGTAGGAATTGCTGGTGACTCTGGCTTTGTCAGCATTAATATGTCGAAATACCTCATGAACCGTGAGGTTGGATTTGGACGCAAGGTTCTTCAAATTCTTGAAGATCTTAACATCGGTTGGGAACATATGCCAACCGGTATCGACGATCTTTCAATCATCCTCCGTTCTCGCGAACTAACTCCTATTAAGGAAGAAGAAATCCTTCGTCAGTTGATTCAAAAGGCTGAAGTAGACCATGCAGAAATCGAGCACGACCTTTCAATCATTATGATTGTTGGAGAAAAAATGAAGAGTCATATCGGAGTTACTGCTACTGCGACACGTGCTCTATCTGAAAATAAGATCAACATCCAGATGATGTCTCAAGGTTCTAGTGAAGTATCTATTATGTTTGTTGTCCATAAGGACCAAGAGAAAGCAGCTATTAAAGCCCTCTACAATGCCTTTTTCGGTGAAAGTAAGGAAGACTAAGCATGGCTCAATCACTTAACAAAACAGTGCTCCTCAATACGACAGGCACTTCCTACCTCTCTATAGCTGGGAAAGTTGGGAAATTCCTTATCGGAGATCAGGCTCTGGAATTTTACCCCGATGTCAATGTTGAACAATTTATCCAGATTCCTTGGAGCCATATCAACCAGATTGGAGCTAATGTCTCTGGTCGCAAAATCAGTCGCCACTTCGAAGTCTTTACAGACAGAGGAAAATTCCTCTTTGCTTCAAAAGACTCAGGTGCCATTCTTAAAATTGCTCGCGAAAAACTGGGCAACGACAAGGTCGTCAAGCTTCCGACTCTACTCCAGACCATTGGTCAAAAATTTAAAAATCTATTTGCAAAAAAGTAGAAACTTTAGTATAATCATAGCAACGGATAAGTAGGTTATCTTCTTCTTTCAGAAAGTCTGCGGATGCTGCGAGCAGATAGGAGGGATAGGTGAAATTCTACCGTTAGTAACAATTACATACACAATCAAGTGCACACCTGTGAAGTTGGATGGAACCGTGGCCTTGCCACTCCAACGCTTTGTCAGGTGTGCTTTTTTCATAAAGGAGTTCTTATGTTAGATATCAAACGTATTCGTACAGACTTTGATGCTGTCGCAGAAAAATTGGCTACACGTGGTGTAGATGCTGCTATCTTGAATGAGATGAAAGAAATCGATGCTAAACGTCGTGACATCTTGGTCAAGGTTGAAACTTTAAAAGCAGAACGTAACACAGTTTCTGCTGAGATTGCCCAAGCTAAGCGCAACAAGGAAAATGCAGATGACAAGATTGCTGCCATGCAAACTCTATCTGCTGAGGTTAAAGCCTTGGATGCTGAATTGGCAGAAATCGATGCTAAATTGACAGAATTCACCACTACTCTTCCAAACATCCCAGCTGACAGCGTTCCTGTTGGGGCTGACGAAGACGACAATGTGGAAGTTCGCCGTTGGGGTACTCCACGTGAGTTTGACTTCGAACCTAAAGCTCACTGGGATCTTGGCGAAGACCTTGGTATCCTTGATTGGGAACGTGGTGGTAAGGTAACAGGAGCTCGCTTCCTCTTCTATAAAGGTCTCGGTGCTCGTTTGGAACGTGCTATCTACAACTTTATGTTGGATGAACATGGCAAAGAAGGCTATACTGAAGTCATCACGCCTTACATGGTTAACCACGATTCTATGTTTGGGACTGGTCAATATCCAAAATTCAAGGAAGACACTTTTGAACTCAGCGATAGCAATTATGTCCTTATCCCTACAGCTGAAGTTCCTCTGACAAACTACTACCGTGATGAAATCCTTGATGGTAAAGACCTGCCAATCTACTTCACTGCTATGAGTCCTTCATTCCGTTCTGAGGCTGGTTCTGCTGGTCGTGATACTCGTGGCTTGATTCGTTTGCACCAATTCCACAAGGTTGAAATGGTTAAATTTGCCAAACCAGAAGAATCTTACGAAGAATTGGAAAAAATGACAGCCAACGCTGAAAACATTCTTCAAAAACTTAACCTTCCATACCGTGTCGTTGCTCTCTCTACTGGAGATATGGGCTTCTCAGCTGCGAAGACTTACGACTTGGAAGTTTGGATTCCAGCGCAAAATACCTACCGTGAAATCTCAAGCTGTTCAAACACAGAAGATTTCCAAGCCCGTCGTGCCCAAATCCGTTACCGTGATGAAGCAGATGGCAAGGTAAAATTGCTCCATACCTTGAACGGTTCTGGACTTGCAGTTGGACGTACAGTGGCTGCTATTCTTGAAAACTACCAAAATGAAGATGGTTCTGTGACCATCCCAGAAGCACTTCGTCCATACATGGGCGGAGCTGAGGTTATCAAACCATAAAAAATAAGGTTTAGCTATTTCTAGCTAGACCTTTTTTCGTAACCAATTCAGATATGCGCCTAATACAAAGAATAAAATAATTAAACAAATAGCAGTTTCAGCCAATACCAGATAATCCAGAAATGGAAGTTTCAAGATTCCCTGAGCCATCTTGAGCGAAGTAGCTGTGATAATGGTTGGGAAGGTGAGGGCTGAGAAGGCTGGTTGAAAACCTTGTTTTAAAATATTGGGCAGGCGAGTCAAAACAAAGAAAAAGAAGGATTGGGAAGCCAAGATCATGACAATCAAGAGCCAAGTCGGTAGACTGGCTCCTCCAACTCGAACCAGGGAAGCCAAGAGTAGGGAGAAAGGAGCACAGTAGATTCCTTCTTGTCCAAGCATGGCTAGTGGGAGCGGATGTTTCTTTAAATCGCTATAAATAAGGGGATAGAGATAGAAGGTCAAGAGAAAACCAAAACTCAAGGTCGCATAGGCAATTTCGATGATGCCTACAAGAGGATAGGTTAAGGCAGCCACTGCTATCCCAACATAGAGAACCGTCCAGCTAGGAGTCGCATGAACCCTCCGACCAGGACAAGCAAACTTGATGGTGAAACCAGCAATCAAGGCCAAATCCAAGAGAAATGAAAACCACCAGAGCCCTTGCGCTACCAAAGGAAGATGAGGAAAGACGCGAAAAACATAGGTAGATAAAATCATCCCAGCCATGGGAAAGGTGGCCATTCCTGACAAAAGAGGGGGCTTGGTCAATTCTTGCTTTGTTTCTTTCCAATTAAAGAGATGAAGAAGCAGAAAAAAGAGCCACAAAACCAAACCTGTCAGACTAAACAGATGGGACAGAACCGGCAACGTATCTAACATAAGATTTCCAGCTCCTGCCAAACCTAGCAAACAACCAGAAAATACCAAGGGGAGTTTTTTCATCCTAACCTCCAATAATCATGTTAGTTTCAGTATAGCATAAAAGCGCTTAAATGAGGATTTAAAAAAATGAAGTCAAATTATTTCAGACTTCATTTTACTCAGATATGAATTAAGCATAAGGTTGCAATTCTGGGTTAATTGGTGTATTGGCTAGTTGTTGGCATAGTTACAGAGGCTTGCTAGGCTGACACCAAGAACAACATCCAAGGCATTTTGTTGGGTGTAGCCAGCTTCTAGAAACTCAGCCAAGGCTTCATCTCCTACACGACCCTTGGTATTGATAACTGCCAAAGTAAACTTAGCCAGAGTGTCTAATTTAGGATCTGTTTCGATTGGAGTACGATTGCGAAGGGCTTGCAGAAGATCATCATTCATCTGGATTTGTTTGATTGAAAAGGCTGTGTGACCTGCGACGCAGAAGGCACAACCATTGGTCACGGCTGCCGTGATTTGCACCACTTCACGCTCAACAGACGTCAAGCTGTTGCGACGATTGATAGCTCCGACAGTACGATAAGCCTCTAAAGCAGTCGGTGCATTAGCCAAGAGACCGATTAGATTGGGAATATAGCCATTATTATCTTTTTCTACTGTTTCAAGAACTTCTTTCACTTCTGCTGGTGCTGATTCGACTGTATGGATGGTAAATGTTGTCATCATAAAACCTCTTTTCATGTTGTTGAAATCTAGTCTATCACATATTCTATACCGTGTATAATATATATTTTAAATTGCACTGATAGAAATTTTTTATGAAAGCAAAAAAATCACACGAGCTGTGTGATTTCATTATTTGTCAAAATACTTTTTAGTCTCAGCAATAACGACTGGCGATAAAACTAAGAGGGCAATCAAGTTTGGCAGAGCCATCAAGGCATTGACAATATCTGCGATAATCCAAACCATATCCAACTCAATAAATCCTCCTAGCAAGACCATGAGTACAAAGACCACACGGTAGAGCCAGATAAAGCGAACCCCAAAGAGAAACTCGAAACAGCGTTCTCCGTAATAGTTCCAACCTAGAATCGTTGTAAAGGCAAAGAGCACAAGGAAGATGGTCAAAAGGGCAGGTCCAAAGTGTGAAAAGACTGTTGAGAAGGCTGACTGAGTCAAGGCAACCCCATTCAAATCACCACTCCAAACACCAGTTACCAAGATGGTCAAACCAGTCAGAGTACAGATAATGAGTGTATCAATAAAGGTTCCTGTCATGGAAATCAATCCTTGCTCTACTGGTTCGTTTGTCTTGGCTGCAGCTGCTGCAATGGGAGCCGAACCCAGACCAGATTCGTTCGAGAACACACCACGCGCCACACCATTTTGAATAGCCATTCGAATGCTAGCGCCGGCAAATCCACCCACCGCAGCAACTGGACTAAAAGCGGATGTCAAGATTAAAGCGATTGTAGCAGGGATTTTCTCGATATTAAAGAAAATAACTGTAAGAGTTCCCAAAATATAAATGATAGCCATAAAAGGAACAACAGTAGTTGAAACCTTGGAAATGGACTTGAGCCCGCCAAAGACTGCAATTGCTACAAAGACAGACAAAACAAGAGCTGTGATGGCTGGCGAAATAGTCGTTGTATTCTGGATAGATTCTGTAATCGAGTTGACTTGGGTAAAGGTCCCGATCCCCAACAAAGCTACTAGAACACCTGCTAGGGCAAAGAAGATGGCAAGGGGACGCCATTTTTCTCCCATACCTAGAAGGATATAGTGCATGGGACCTCCCGCTACTGCACCATGATCATCCTTGGTGCGGTATTTGATAGCTAGTAGTCCTTCCGCATACTTGGTTGCCATACCAAAGAAAGCAGCCATCCACATCCAAAAGAGGGCTCCTGGGCCACCGACCTTGATAGCCGTCGCGACTCCGATAATATTTCCCGTACCAACTGTCGCTGCTAGTGCTGTACACAAGGCCGCAAAGCTGGATACATCTCCATGCCCCTTATCCTTGGTAAAAATAAGCTGGAAGGCCTTGGGCAGACGCAAAACCTGCAAAAGTCCTAGACGAGCAGTTAGGTAAATTCCTGTTCCGACCAATAAAATCAAGAGGGGTGGGCCCCAAGCAAAGCATCGATTGATTTAAGCAATTCTAACATTTCCTTCTCCTATCTGTTCAACCCCAAAAGAAAGAGCACATGCAAGATACATGTACTCTGGAATGCTTAGATAAATGCTAAAAAGCGGTCTATCCTAGCTCTGTCCTTTTACCTGAGAGTTTGAGCAGTTGCCTGCCTTGCCCCTTCGGTGCCTTTACGGTCTCTCCAGAGTTCCGTCCATTTACAGTCATGGAAAATCAAACGATTCCCCACTTCTATTAAACTTCATTCGGTGTTGGTATTTAATTGACTCTTATTTTACAAAAAATGTTGGCTTTTGTCAATGTGTTTATTAGTAAAAATTAGTTCAACAGTTTTTACTTTATAAAGTCCAGAATACTGCTATCCTTTAAAGGTCACAATAGTCGCACCACTGCCTCCAGCATTTTGTGGGGCATAGCCAAAACTCTTGACATGTTTGTTTCTTTGTAGGTATTTGGTGACACCTTCACGGATAACACCTGTTCCGATACCATGGATGATATCAACTTGAGCCATATTATTAAGCAAGGCTTGGTCGATAAAGGTATCTAGCTCATTCATAGCTTCTTCATAACGTTTACCTCGAAGATCTAGTCTTGCTTGTGGGCCACGACCAGAAGTTCGTTTCACAACATTGACTTGTTTCTTCTTGACTTGCTTTTCTTGCTGGGCTTGAACAAGGTCAAATTCTTTCTCTTCCAATGTCATCTTAATCAAGCCAACTTGGGCTTCCCAGCGACCATCCTTGAGTTGACTGGTCAAGGTACCACGCTGTCCGTAACTGAGCACCACGATATCATCTCCCACCTTTGGAGCTCGTTTTTTCTTGGCCTTTTGAAGGACCTTGTTTTTAGACAAATCTACTTTTTCAGGAGCTAATTTTTTCAGCTTGACCTTGGCTTCAATGATTTCGTGGGGTTTAAGTTGGGATTTGCTGTGGAGATTTTTGAGAATCTGGTCACTCTCACTGAGGGCCATGTCCACAATCTCAGCAGCCTGTTCACGCGCCTTATTAAGCTCGGTTTCCTTTTCACGATTGAGTTCGTTGTAAAGTTTTTTGAGAGCACGGTTCATCTTGAGATTTTCTTGCTCCACCTCACGGATATTGTCCAAGCGTTTACGGCTTTCCAGCGTCTGCTCTTCCAGTTGCTCAATGACACGATTGACATCATTGTCCTGATCGACCTGCTGACTGGCATCCCCTACGATAACTTCAGATAGACCTAGACGTTTGGCAATTTCAAAGGCATTGCTTCGGCCAGGAACACCCTGCATAAAGCGATAGGTCGGGCGAAGAGTTGCAGTATCAAACTCCATGCTGGCATTTGCACAAAGGCTGTCTCAATACCGTAGGCCTTGAGTTCTGGATAGTGGGTGGTCGCCATAGTCTTGACTTGACGCAGGCGAAGATCCTCCAGAATAGCCATGGCAAGAGCAGCTCCTTCTTGAGGGTCTGTACCAGCTCCTAACTCATCCAAGAGTAAGAGTGAATGTTGATTGACCTTGCCAAGAATATCCACAATATTGGTCATGTGGCTAGAGAAGGTAGACAAGCTCTGCTCAATAGACTGCTCATCGCCAATATCAGCAAAAATTTCTTCAAAAATACCAACACGACTTCCCTTATCTGCTAAAATCGGCAAACCAGACTGGGCCATAACCTGAGTCAAGCCCAGAGTCTTGAGCATGATGGTCTTCCCACCTGTATTGGGACCTGTAATGACAATGGCTGTTAAATCTTGACCAAAATGGACATCATTTGCGACGGCATTTTTGACCAGAGGATGACATACATGGAGCAGTTGAATTTCCTGATTTTCTGACAGCTGAGGAACGACTGCTTGCATTTCTTGGATAAATCGGACCTTGGCACGAATCAAGTCCAGATGACCGATAATCCAAGCGTCATTAGCAATCTCAGCCGCATGAGGGCGAACACGCTCAGAAGTTTCTTGAAGAATGCGAAGCATTTCATAGCGCTCATCTGCTCGCAAACTGGCAATTTCTTCGCTCAGTTTGACCACCTCACGGGGTTCGATATAGACGGTATTTCCACTAGAAGAAATATCATGAACGACACCTGCAATCTTATTGCGGTAGGTGTTTTTGACTGGTAAAACCTGACGGCCATTTCTGCTGGCAACAATCCCTTCTGTCAACATCTGAGCTTTTTGCTTAAGCAAATCTTGCAAAACATCGCGGACCTGACTCTCGCTATCATGGATTTTTCTGCGGATTCGTGCCAATTCTTCACTGGCAAAATTTTCAATGAAACCTGCATCATTAAAGGCTTGGAGATTTCCTTGTAATTGCGGAAAATCATGTAATTTCTCAAACCAAAGGGCTAATTCTTCCAAACTAACATTTTCCAGATTGGCGTAAAAACTTTGCAGTTCTCTGCTAGACAGAAGCACGCGCTTCAAGAGTAGGAACTCCTCAATATTGAGGTCTGCTCCCATCTCCAACCGTTTGCAGACTCCTGCGATTTCATTGGTTGCAAGAATGGTAAAATGCGGTTGCTCAACAAAAATAGCCTGCATTTCCTTCATCTCAGCAAAAGCCTGTTTGATTTTATCTGCTTTGGCAGTCGGAGCCAGATGTCTCAATTGCTCCAAGCCCTGCTCGGTTAACAAATGGGGTTCAAACAAAGCCTTGACCTTATTGAACTCTAATGTTTCTAATATTTTCTTGTTCATCTTTATTTCCTTGTCTTTGAATGTCTAGGTGTGGTAACTTTTTAGATTCTGATAGATTCGAGTCAAATCTGTAAACAAAGGGCTAGGAAAACTCCTGCCCTTTTTATCCGATTAAATTTGTCACCCAGATTTGTTTGAGCCAACTGGTTGTTACCGGTATGCTCTGGATGATGTGTTTTGCGACGATACTCTTTTCAAGAGGATTTTGTATAACTGACATGGGGATGGTCGCCAAGATGGTCAAGGCCATTTGCAAGACAAATAAGGTCACCAACATGGACAAGATACCTGCTGAAACTTGGAACAACTTTCCACCCAGTTTTTTACTAGGAAGTAAGTGTAATAGGAGACCAAGCAAACGACCGATGCTATATACAATCCCAAATACAAGCAAATAGCCGATCCCTGCGTAAAAGACCTTATCCAACTGAAAGAGTTGATCCGATGGGAAAAAGAAAGTTCCCTGACCTTCCTGCGGATTTGCATAAGGAAGCAGCAAATGGAATTGCTCTCCCAAGCCCCTTATAAAACTGGCCAGCCATAAAAGCCGATGCCAGGGCTGAAATCAGGTAATAAACCTGTAAGAGCAGGCCTCTCCGATAGCCGATATAAAATCCCCAAGCCAAGACCAATAGAAGAAGGAGTGAAATCATAAGGAATCCTCAATCTTGCTCTGTTCTTGCTTGCAAGTCACAAGCTTGTGGCGCAGTTCTTCTAATTCTTGCTCCTTATCATCAAATTCAATCTCACGGCTGAGCTGAGTTGATAAACAGTTGACTGCCAACAAAAGAGCGATTGTTTCATCATCTGCGCTAGGCATTTGTTCTTTAATTGCTTGGTATTTTTCTGTCGCAACCTTGGCGATTTCCTCCATAAAGAGATTATCATGTTCGCTTGTCAAGGTTAATGATTTTTTCCCGAATGTAAATTTGAATCGATTTAGATTTGCCATAAAATTCACCTCACGATATTATACCAAAATTCGCTAACTTTGTCAGTTTTTACAAATTTGCCTGCTTTTATGGTACAATAGAAACTATGGCAAGTATAACACTCACACCAAGTGAAAAGGAGATTCAGGCTTTTCTTGAACACTATCAAACCAGTCTGGCTCCCAGTAAGAATCCCTATATCCGCTACTTTTTGAGATTACCTCAAGCAACGGTTTCTATCTATACTTCTGGAAAGGTCTTGCTTCAGGGCGAAGGGGCTGAGAAATACACTCGTTTCTTTGGCTATCAAGCTGTAGAGCAAACCAGCGGACAAAATCTCCCTTTAATTGGGACAGATGAGGTGGGAAATGGTTCCTACTTTGGTGGGCTTGCAGTTGTGGCTTCCTTTGTCACACCTGACCAGCACGACTTTTTACGAAAACTCGGTGTGGGAGATTCTAAACTCTGACCGACCAAAAGATTCGTCAGATTGCCCCTATGCTCAAGGAAAAGATCCAGCATCAAGCACTGCTTCTCTCACCAAGCAAATACAACGAAATCATCGGGGACCGCTACAACGCTGTTTCGGTTAAGGTTGCCCTCCATAATCAGGCTATCTATCTCCTCCTTCAAAAAGGCATTCAGCCTGAGAAAATTGTGATTGATGCCTTTACCAGTGCTAAAAATTATGACAAGTACTTGGCACAAGAGGCCAATCGTTTCAGCAATCCTATCAGCTTAGAAGAAAAGGCTGAGGGCAAATACTTGGCTGTCGCAGTTTCTTCTATCATTGCGCGTGATCTCTTTCTAGAAAATCTTGAAAATCTTGGACGAGAGCTGGGCTATCAACTTCCAAGTGGAGCTGGAACGGCTTCTGACAAGGTGGCTAGCCAGATTTTACAAGCCTATGGTATACAGGGACTCAACTTCTGCGCCAAACTGCACTTTAAAAATACTGAAAAAGCGAAAAAACGCTTAGAAAGGTAAGTTATGAATTCATTTAAAAATTTCTTAAAAGAGTGGGGATTGTTCCTCCTAATTCTGTCATTATTAGCTTTAAGTCGTATCTTTTTTTGGAGCAATGTCCGCGTAGAAGGGCATTCCATGGATCCTACCCTAGCGGATGGCGAAATCCTCTTTGTTGTCAAACACCTACCTATTAACCGATTTGATATCGTGGTTGCCCATGAGGAAGATGGCAATAAGGACATTGTCAAACGTGTCATCGGAATGCCTGGCGATACCATCCGTTACGAAAATGATACACTTTACATCAATGACAAAGAGACAGATGAACCTTACCTAGCTGACTACATCAAACGTTTCAAGGATGACAAACTCCAAAGCACCTACTCAGGCAAGGGATTTGAAGGAAATAAAGGAACTTTCTTTAGAAGTATTGCTGAAAAAGCCCAAGCCTTCACAGTTGATGTCAACTATAATACCAACTTTAGCTTTACTGTCCCAGAAGGAGAATACCTTCTCCTCGGAGACGACCGCTTGGTTTCGAGTGACAGTCGTCACGTAGGTACCTTCAAAGCAAAAGATATTACAGGGGAAGCTAAATTCCGCTTCTGGCCAATCACCCGTATCGGAACATTTTAAGAGACCTAAGAGGCCGAGAATCAAGAATCTCAGCCTCTTCTTCTATCGTGAGACGATGATTATTCACTATCCAGTTTGATTAAGATAGAAACAAAGTTATACTCAATGAAATCAAAGAGCAAACTAGGAAGCTAGCCGCAGGCTGTACTTGAGTACGGCAAGGCGAAGCTGACGTGGTTTGAAGAGATTTTCGAAGAGTATTAACTCTCACCTATTTATGCAAAGGAATCTTATGGAAGTTTATTTTTCAGGAACCATTGAACGGATTATTTTTGAAAATCCCAGCAATTTTTATCGTATCCTCCTCCTAGAAATCGAAGATACGGACGCAGAAGATTTTGATGATTTTGAAATCATTGTCACGGGCACCATGGCTGATGTGATTGAGGGAGAAGACTACACTTTTTGGGGGCAAATTGTCCAGCACTCCAAGTATGGGGAACAACTGCAAATCAGCCGGTATGAACGCGCCAAACCAACTAGCAAGGGCTTGGTCAAATACTTTTCAAGTAGCCATTTCAAGGGAATTGGTCTCAAGACAGCTCAGAAAATTGTGGATACCTATGGCGACAATACCATTGACGAAATTTTGCAACATCCAGAAAAGCTAGAAGGCATCTCAGGACTCTCTGCCAAAAATCGAGAGGCTTTCGTATCCACTCTTCGTCTCAACTACGGAACGGAGATGATTTTAGCCAAACTAGCCAACTACGGCATTCCCAACAAACTAGCCTTTCAGATTCAAGACTTTTACAAGGAAGAAACCCTTGATGTGGTTGAAAATTATCCCTACCAGCTGGTTGAGGATATCAAGGGTTTGGGCTTTACCATTGCTGACCAATTAGCGGAGGAACTAGGCATCGAAAGTCAGGCTCCTGAACGCTTCCGCGCCGGTCTAGTTCATAGTCTTTTTCAGGCCTGTATGGAAACAGGGGACACCTATGTTGAAGCACGGGATTTACTAGAACAAACCCTTACTCTCCTTGAGTCTTCCCGCCCCGTGGAACTGGACCCCAGCCAAGTAGCTCAAGAACTCTCCTACCTGATTGAAGAAGACAAGGTTCAGCAGGTTGATACCAAGATTTTTGACAACAGCCTCTTTTTCGCTGAGGAAGGCATCCGCAGTCACTTGGTTCGTATCCTTGAAAAAGGAAAACAGAAGAGCCAGGATTTAGAAACCATTCAAAAACATATCGCTACTGTCGAAGAAGAGCTGGAGATTGAGTATGATAGCATTCAAAAACAAGCGATCTGCGACGCTATCCAGAACAAGGTCTTTATCCTGACAGGTGGACCTGGTACTGGTAAGACAACTGTTATCAATGGTATCATCGCTGTTTATGCCCTTTTAGAAGGACTTGATCTCAGGAAAAAAAGCAACCTACCTATTCTTCTTGCTGCTCCAACTGGTCGAGCTGCTAGGCGCATGAATGAATTGACAGGCTTGCCTAGCGCTACCATACACCGACATTTAGGAATGACAGGTGACGATGATACCAGTCATCTGGAAGATTATCTGGATGCCGACTTTATCATCGTGGATGAATTTTCTATGGTGGATACTTGGCTGGCCAATCAACTCTTCTCCAACATCTCTTCTAACAGTAAAATCCTCATCGTGGGCGACAGCGACCAGCTACCGTCTGTCAGCCCTGGACAGGTTCTAGCGGATCTGCTTCATATTCCTTTGATTCCTCAGACTCGCTTGGAAAAAATTTACCGGCAAAGCGAAGAATCAACCATCGTCACCCTAGCTAGTCAGATTCGACAGGGCATCTTGCCAGCTGATTTCACCCAGAAAAAAGCTGACCGTTCCTACTTTGAAATCGCTAGTGGCCATATTCCTGCCACCATTGAAAAGATCTTAGGCGCTGCCCTCAGAAGTGGTATCCCTGCTCGTGATATTCAGGTTCTGGCCCCCATGTACCGAGGGACGGCAGGGATTGATGCCATCAACCAACTCATGCAAGATCTGCTCAATCCACCACAAAAAGACCAACTTAGTTTTGAAGCTCCCCAGTGCCACTATCGCAAGGGAGACAAGGTCATTCACTTGGTCAACGATGCTGAAATCAATGTCTTTAACGGAGATTTGGGAGCTATCACAGATCTGATCCCTGGTAAATACACCGAGTCGAAACAAGACGAGATTGTCATTGATTTTGACGGCAACGAAGTCTCTTACCCACGTAACGAATGGTACAAAATTCGCTTGGCCTATGCCATGAGTATCCATAAATCACAGGGAAGTGAGTTCCCTGTTGTCATCCTACCTATCACTAGTGCTAGTAGGCGTATGCTGGAGCGCAATCTCATCTATACAGCCATTACACGCGCCAAAAGCAAACTTATCTTATTAGGCGAATTACAGGCCTTCGACTATGCTACCCAACATATCGGAACTGCCCGAAAAACCTATCTGATTGAACGCTTCAGTGATTTATTGGAGAATGTTGAAGAAAAGCAACCAGCTATCTCTAAAACAACCACATCAAGCGCCTCTGAACAACCCTACATCCTAACCGAAGAAAACTGGGACAGCATCCCAGCCATGATTGGGATTACAGACGCAGACCTCAAAGAGATTTTTGGAAAATAGTGCATAAGAAAACCCACCAATTCAGGTGGGATTTTTGTTTATTAAGATTATTTAACTGTTGCTGTGCTTGTGATCAATTCAACAGCTTTTTGATTGTGATATCGTGTTTCAACATATCAGCTGAAAGCAAGCTTTGTACTTGAGCAACTTCCATGTTGTAGTCTGCTGCCAATTGCTCAACTTCTTTTTGGATTTCTTCTTCTGAAGCATCAAATCCTTCAGCTTTGGCAACTGCTTCTATAACAAGGTTAGTCTTAGTACGTGACTCAGCTTCTGCTTGGTATTGATTGTGAAGGTCTTCTTGAGTAGTTCCAGTGATTTGGAAGTACATGTCAGGGTTGATACCTTGACGTTGCAAGTTTCCAAGGAATTCATTTACTGAGCGGTGAACTTCTTCGTGAATCATTTCTTCTGGAAGTTCTACGATTTCAGCGTTTTCTACAGCTTTATCGATTGCTGCACCTTCTACTGCATCTTTGTAAGCTTCTTCTTTAGCAGCAGCCAATTCGTTACGGTATTTTTCTTTCAATTCAGCAAGTGTTTCAACTTCTTCGTCGATGTCTTTTGCAAGCTCATCGTCAAGAGCTGGAACTTCTTTAGCTTTTACTTCGTGGATAGTTGTTACGAATTTAGCTTCTTTACCTGCAAGTTCTTCTGCTTGGTAGTCTTCTGGGAATGTTACGATAACATCAACAGTTTCGCCAGCTGAGTGACCTACCAATTGGTCTTCGAAACCAGGGATGAATTGACCTGAACCAAGTCCAAGTGAGAAGTTTTCACCTTTTCCGCCATCAAATTCAACACCGTCGATAGAACCAACGAAGTCGATGACAACAGTGTCGCCGTTTTCAGCAGCAGCTTCTTTGATAACCAATTCAGCCAAGTTGTTGCGTTCGCGTTCGATACGCTCTTCAACGTCAGCATCAGTTACTTCTTTTTCTACATCTACTGATACTTCAAGGTTTTTGTAGTCACCCAATTTTACTTCAGGTTTTGTAACAACTTCAGCAGTGATAACCCAGTCTTGACCTTTTTCCATTGAAGTTACGTCAATTTTTTTGGTTGTGCAACGACTTCAAGACCAGCTTCTTTTACAGCTGCTTCATAAGCGTTTGGCAAAAGAGCGTTCATAACGTCTTGATAAAGTGACTCTTCACCAAACTTTTTTTGTCGAAGATAGGACGTGGAAGGTGACCTTTACGGAAACCTGGAACATTAAGAGATTTCTTCACTGAGTTGAAGACACGGTCCAATTCTGGTTTGATTTGGTCTTGAGAGATAGTGAAAGTCAAGACACCACGGTTTGTTTCTTTGTTTTCAAATGATACAGACATTCTGTCATTTCTCCTTAAAATTTTTTAAATACAGTCTATTATAACATAAACGAGCGAATTTTTTCAAGTAATGACTGCGCTTTTCAATCATGCTGGAAGTATGGTTTCTTCTTGTTTTTCTTTAGGTTTCGAATATAATCTTATAAAAGATGTTTAGTGATGGCTGATTACAGTAAAAAACGAATCGCCCACACATCCCTCATTAGGCGATTCGTTTTGTATTATTTAACCACAAGAACCTTGTAATATTCATACTTATTTGGCTGTGTAATTTTAATTTTTTGACCATAGAAACCATCGATTTCTTTGTCAAAATAATCTGAAAATCTTGATGGCAAGCGTTTCATCTTAAGAACTTCTCCAGATTGGTCTGCATATACAAGGAAATGATAGTGGGTTGTAGACATACCGTCATCAATCAATACAAAGTAACCTGTTTTAAGCTTACCTTGTCCATTATCTAAATGGTATAGTTTATTGTTATTGATTGTGAAGTTAGTAGATGGAAGTCTAAGTCGTACACCTGGGTCTTCTAGATAAAAATCATTTCCAACTTTTTTGATTTCTGATCTAGTTGTCATCTCTGGAAGTGGTAATACTCTACGACCATCTGCTCCAAAGTAATATCGACCTGGTAGATTTTGGAAATTACGAATAACAGCTTTAGGATCAATTTCTTGTCCTTCTTCTTTATTATCTACTAAAGCTAAGATTGTATTTGAAACTTGATCCCCATATTTTTCGGAAAACTTCTTGAACTCAGGTTTGATATACCAAGTGTTTTTATCCACGATAACATCAGTAAAGTTATTTCCGTCAAATTTTGCTGTAACCAGATATTCATATCCATCACCTAAACGAACAATGTCACCATTTTTATAAGGGCTATTTTGTAAAGTGAACATATGCCCATCCTTGCTGAGAATATAGCCTGTGCCATCACTAGAATTTACAACTCTATCAGAGGCCATTGCACCTGATTGTTCGAAATAATACCAATTATTATCTATGCACTCCCAACCTGTCTGCATAGAACCACTAAAACGAAGATAGTACCAAGTAGACCCTTCTTTGTACCAACCAGTGCGCATGGCGCCACTATCTGCTAGGGAGTACCATGTGCTACCTTCTTTGTACCATCCAGTACGCATAGCCCCGCTATCTGCTAGTGAGTACCATGTATTACCTTCTTTGTACCAGCCTGTCTGCATGTTACCAGAACCGTCGAAATGATACCAAGAGCCAGCATTTTGCACCCACTTATTTTTAGCTAGGCTGCCATCTTGAGAAAGATTCCAATCAGCGCCATTTTTAACCCAAGTATCTGCAGCCTGTGCTTGGTTGATTGACAAAAGCAGACCAGCACCTGCAAGCAAACCAAGTGTGAGTAATTTAGATTTTTTCATAGCTATTTCCTCCTGTCATGAAAATTTAAAGTTGCTGTATGATTTTAACCTCCTTTTGGATTTTTTATATTTTATAATATATATGTTAATCTAAATATTTCTAACTCTATTTTACTCCCCTATAAAATGAATGTCAACAAATAACATAAAAACATTGTGAAAAAAATATTTTACCGTACTAGAACTACTTACTCACTTCTTGGTACTAAATTAAGTCATTTCTCCGATATTATTTTATATAACTACTAAAAATCCTCATGTCCCACCAAGTGGTGCTGAAAAGCATAGACCGCAGCTTGTGTACGATCGCTAACCTCAAGTTTGGCAAGAATGTTAGACACGTGCGTCTTGACCGTCTTGAGAGAGATAAAAAGTTCGTCTGCGATGCGCTGATTTTCGTAGCCCTTGGCGATGAGTTGGAGAACATCTCGCTCACGCGCAGTCAGGTCCTCATGTAGTTCTATGTGATTGCGATGGTATTCGACCTTCTTGCTGACCTCTTGTTCAATAGCCAGCTCGCCAGCAGCCACCTTACGGACGGCATGGAGCAGTTCGTCTGCACTAGAAGTCTTGAGCATATAGCCTTTGGCACCAGCATTCAAAACCGGCATGATTTTTTCATTGTCCAAGTAAGAAGTCACAATCAAAATCTTGGCTTCAGGCCATTCTTTGAGGATGGCCAAGGTCGCATCAATTCCATTCATCTCAGGCATGACGATATCCATGACAATGACATCTGGACGCAGTTCCAAGGCCAAGTCAATGCCTTGAGCCCCATTGGCCGCCTCACCCACAACTTCTACATCGTCTTGGAGGTCAAAGTAGCTTTTCAAGCCCAATCGGACCATTTCATGGTCATCTACTAGTAAAATTTTCATCTTTACTCCTTTATCATTCCTTATCTAACAGGGGAATACGGATATCAACTGCCATCCCTTGCTTGGGAGCCGTCAATAACTGAACCGTCCCTGCCATATCTTCAACCCGCTCCTTGATATTTCGCAGTCCATAACTCAGGTCGTCTAAACTCCCTAACTGGAAACCAATCCCATTGTCCACCACCTTCAGCTGCAATTCAAAATCTGTCTGATAGAGATAGACATCTAAACAAGATGCCTGGGCATGGCGGAGGGTATTGCTGATTAACTCTTGCAGGATACAAAGATATGTTCCTCGATTTTCTTAGGCAATTGCGTCACATTTTGCTTGAAACTAACCTTGAGATCACTCTTGTCCTCAAGCTCTTTTAAGAGAATTTGGATTCCCTCAACCAGACTCTTCTGCTCTAGCTCAACCGGTCGCAAATGCAAGAGCAAGACCCGCAAATCCTTCTGGGCGGTTTCTAAAATAGCTGTAACACTCTGCAACTGGGTCTGCATCTTTTCTCTATCCAATTTCAAAGCCTGCTGACTGATACCCGATAAAATCATGTGGGCCGCAAACAACTCCTGACTGACTGTATCGTGCAAATCCCTGAGCAATCCGCTTCCGTTCTTTCTCGATGATTTCCTCTTCCTGAGCAAGACTGTGATTTTCAGCCTTTTTGAAGAGCTTCTGTCAAAAGGTTAAGTTTACCTGACAAGGACTTGAAACTGGCATCCAAATCTGGATCTGCAAGCTGAACCACTTCTTGCCCTGCCAACAAACGCTTGAGATTAGCCTGCATTTTTCTTAGAGAAAGCTCTTCAATACCTCGCCAAAATAGGGCTAAGAGACAGGTCATGGACATGCTGAACACCAACAACAAAAAGACAAATTTTTCTGTTTTTTCGATATCGTGCAAGAAAATAGACCAGTCAAAGTCAAGGATGTCCAGCAAGCTGTGGGAGAAAAATAAGACAAACAGAAAGGAGGTGAGAGCAATCATTACATAGGCTTGCTTTTTCATCCTCTGACCACCTCCACATCCCCAATCATAGTGGTCAAGAGAATCTTGATACTCTTGTTACTCTTAAGATAGTCTCTTGTTTCTTGATGATAGTGTTCATTGCGAAGGGCTCGCTTGGGCTGATTGAAAAAAGTCAAATCCCCATAGAGACAGTTAACGCTGAGACTGACTTCCACATCTACAGGCACAATGATTTTGGTCGTTCCTATCATCTTTCTGAGGATAATGACATTGTCATGATTGGTTAGGATAACCCTCTCCAGATGAATAGTGTCCTTGCCCATGAGGCGAAAGAGATTGATATCATCAAACTGGCAAGTCTGGTAGCTTGAAAAATGATGGAGATTTCCAAACCAACGATTTTTCTCCTTCTTAACCGTCACAACCTCTTCAAAAACCAAATTTGTCTGCTCTTTTTCTTGGTTCATCATCGGATAAAGAAGAAAGAGGCTATAGATAACCGCAACAAAAATAGCTAGAATCACAAAGGGATTGAGCATGACGATGAAAAAGAAGAGAATGGTTGCCACCACTAAAAGAAGATTATTGCCCTCTTTACCAGTGTAATAGCGAATCAAAAGCAAAAAGAGGAATAAAATCAGCAGAAAACGCGAAAAATGCTCTGATACCATCAAAATCAGAGCTCCTGTCAAAAGACAGGCTTCGATAAATAAAAAGATTTTAAATTTTCTCATAGGTACATCCTCTCCCTTTCTATTTTATCACAATTCAAAAAAGTCACCTCAGTCTGAGGATGGAAAAAAAGGCGGTGGTTACGCCTTTTTCATCTGATCTTTTGCTTCTTTTAATTTTCCATAAAGAAGATAGTCTACTTTTTGCAGATCTGCTATGGTGGCACAATTAAGAGCACACATAATCAAGCGTAGATCTGCTTTCCAGCCTTGGACAATGCCAATCACTTCTTCAACTGAATAGGTTTTCAATCAATTCCAGAACTGTTCGAGACAGGCCTACAGCCTTAGCACCCAAAGACCAAAGCACTTAATCATATCCAGCGGATTCCGAACGCCTCCACTAACCAAGAGTTCGACCTTGTCTTTCCAGTCTTGGGCATTGAGAAGGGCCTGCATGGTGGACTGACCCCATTGATTGAGGTAATCACGCTGACCACTGCGACGGTTTTCGATATAAGCAAAGCTGGTACCACCACGACCTGACAGGTCAAAGGTTCGAACACCCAGTTCATAGGCTCTTTCAATGGTCTTGGCATCCATTCCAAAGCCAACTTCCTTGAGAACAATAGGGAACAGGGGATTTGCTTGCTATAGTCTGCTAGATGCGATTGCCAGCTTCTGAACTTTCTTTCTCCCTCAGGCATGAGTAATTCCTGCATAACATTGACATGCACTTGTAAAAGTAAAGGATCCATCTCCGTCACAGTCTGCAAACCAAGTTCAACCGGCTTATCCAATCCAATATTGGTTCCAAGAAGGAGATTTGGATAATCAGACTTGACAGAAAACGAGGCATCTGTTGGATCTTTTAGGGCTGCGCTATAAGAACCTGTCACAAACAAAATCCCACAGGCTTCTGCCACCTGAGCTAGTTTTTGATTGATTTCTCTTCCCTTATCACTTCCACCCGTCATGGCATTGATATAGAAGGGAAAGTCCCACTTGCGACCTGCAAATTCTGTCGACAGATCGATTTCATCCAGGTCATAAAGAGGCAGGGAAGAATGAATCAACTCCACCTCATCAAAGCTATTATAGGAACTTTTCTGCTCAAGGGCATAGCGGATGTGCTCATCCTTACGATTTGTCGTCATGTCCTATCCTTTCTTGGTATAAGAGCTCAATCCCCAGATCGGCCCAACGGTTTTTTATGGTTTCAGTTGATTGCTCATCAAAACTCAAGGCAATACCACAGTCACCACCACCAGCACCGCTACTCTTGGCAACAGCCTGCAAATCTTGACTACTTTCTTTCAACTGTCTCAGCGAAGGCGTGTAAATATCTGTGCTCAAGCCTTCTAAGAGCTTGCTGGCTACTTCTACTTGCTCGATAATTTTTTCTGATTTCCCTTGCTCCAAGGATTCTACCAAAGTAGCTACCGTTGCTTTTGAGGAACTTAAAAAATTCTGATTGATATTTCGCTTGATTTGCTGGACCATGTGACTCGATACAGCCACTTCCTTGGTCCATCCCACTAGGAAATCGCATTCTAGAGTTGGTTTCACTTGTGAGATAGAAAAGCCCCAATCACGCTCCAGAACTGTCGCCAAGTTTTCTTCTTTCAACCAAGCAGCTACCTTCTGGCGATCAAATGACTGGTAAAGAACCAATTCCTCTGCCACAATACAGGCAAGGTCTCCCATGGAGCCATTATCGCCTCGCTTGAGCAAGACCGCGCTAGCCAGCTTGAACAAGAGCTCCTGATCAACAGAAACATCATACAGAGCCAGCAGAGCCTTGATGACCAAGACAACGACGCTACCGCTAGAACCTAGCCCAAACTTTTTCCCTTCTCGTTCCATTTTCCCTCGGATCTCCAAAGAAAATGGTCGCAAAGTCTGCCCACAATAAACGAGGAAATCTTCCACTAAAGCAATCGTTTCTTGAATCAAGCTATAGTCAGGATTTCGGCGTCAAATCTACTGCGTAAATCAAACATATCCGAATAGATACGGTAACTATCTGAAAAAGCAATCTCGCCCTTCATATAGATGGGGATGGCCTTTATCAAGGCCAACTGCCCTGGCTCTAAAATAGCATATTCACCTGCCCAATAGAGTTTTCCGCAAGTTTTAACAGCAATCATCTTGGCTCAAATCCTTTGTTTTTGACACAATCAAGCGATAACGTTGACCGAAGATTTCTGATAAATGCTCCAAGTCTTTCTCCTGACAGAGGACCTTGACATTGGGACCAGCATCCATAGTAAAATAGCAGGCTTCCCCTTGCTCACGAAGCTGGCGGACAAAGTCCATGGCTTCATAGCTTGCATCCGTCAGATAAGAAAAGGCTGGTGATGCTGTTTTGGTCGTAGCGTGCATAGCCAGGGCATTTTTCTCCGTTAATTCCCCAACCTTGGCAAAGTCATTTTCCTTGAGATAAACCAGCATATCCTGATAGTCTTTCTCAGACTGACGCACCCAGTCATCAAAAGTCGTCGAGGTTTCCACACAAAGTTTCATCCCATCACGGCTAGAGATTGGTTTTTTCTTGTCCTCTAGCACCAACATAATCATAGCTAGTTTCAAGTCTGTCTCTACAGGATAAATTTCTCCGCTATCCTTATCCCAGGCACCTAGTGGTCCATAAAAACTCCGAGAGGAAGAGCCTGAGGCAAATTTAGCCTCCTGTGCCAACTGGCTCCGAGTCAATCCAAGCTGAAAATAGGCATTGCAAGCCTTGACCAAGGCGGACAAACCACTAGAACTTGAGGACAAACCCGCTGCGGTAGGCATATTGTTTTGAGTATCGATACGAACAAAGCCCTCACCAGCTGGACGGTAGCGGTCGATTATCTTACTCATCTTGGCATGCTCCGCCTCATTTTGTAGCTGACCATTGATATAAAAGGCATCAGCTGTCGCATCGGTCGGCAAAGGTGACAAAGTCGTCTCCGTGTACATATTTTCCAAAGTCAGAGAAATACTGCTAGTAGCAGGCACCATCTCTTTTTCTTTTTTCTTTCCCCAATATTTGATAATAGCAATATTTGCGTAGGAACGTACTGTTACAGGCTCTCTATCCATGTCTGAACAGCTCCTTTCTCTTCTAATCTTTCTGCTAGTTCTTGAGCTTGAGTCAAATTGTCTTGCCAAAGGCTATGATACAGCCTCCTAGCCCACCACCGCTCATCTTGGCACCCAGAGCACCATGGCTCAGAGCCGTTTCAACCAGAGAGTCTGCCTCAGGGCTACTGACACCAATTTCTTTTAAATGTAAATGCGCTTGACTGAGGATTTGTCCCAAGTCCTTCAGCATCTTTTTGTGAAATCGCATCTTCTGCCTGCTGGGTCAATTCTCCCAAGGAATGTAAAAACGGTAGGGCATCCTTGCCCTTGTTTTGAACCACTTGGATGGCTTCACGAGTATGACCATAAACGCCCGTATCTGCAATCACTAAATAAGCTGATAAATCCATCTCAAGCTCTGTAAATCCTACGTTCTTAATAAAGCGAATAGGCTGGTCACTGAGACAGGTCTTGGCATCCAAACCACTTGGATTCATATGGGCAATCATCTCAGCCCGATTGACCAAGATTTCTAATACATCATGAGGCAGTTCTGCCTGATAGTAGTCAAATACCGCACGGATGGCCGCTATGCTGATAGCAGCTGACGAACCCATCCCCCGCTTCTCAGGGATAGCCGAGTCAATCTCACAGCGAATGCAGGCTTCTTTGATATCCAAATACTCCAGCGAAGCATAAACTGCCATGGACAAGGTATCCTCTTCATAGAGACGCCAAGGACTCGCTGCAGGAACTACCTTACAAGTCACCTCCACCTCCAAAAGAGGCAGAGAAATGGCAGGATAACCGTAAACGACCGCATGCTCCCCTATTAAAATAATCTTACTATGTGCCTGACCGACACCAACTTTTTTTGTCATGTTTTCCTTTTACTAGACGAAAAAATGTCCCATACTCAATGAAAATCAAAAAGCAAACTGGGAAGCTAGCCGCAGGCTGCTGATACGTAGGGCGACTGACGTGGTTTTCATGATTTTCGAAGTATTTTTTTTCCTAGTATTGATTCTTTCCTATCTATTTTATTATATTTTCACAAAAAAAGCGATTGTTTCCATTCACAATCGCTTCTTTCATTATTGAACCCATTCGCCATTATAGTTGACGTAGTAGCCATCTACAGTGGTATTCACTGCCAAAGCACCTGAGCTATAAGCATAGTACCATTTGCCATTAACCTGGAACCAACCAGTGATCATAGCTCCTGATGAACGGAGATAGTACCACTTGTTACCGAGGTATTGCCAGCCAGTTTTCATATCACCATTTACTTGGTCTAGATAATACCAAGTTGAGCCTTCCTGATACCAGCCAGTTGCCATGGCTCCTGATGAACGGAGGTAGTACCACTTATTACCAAGGTATTTCCAACCTGTTTGCATTGCAGCACTTGTTGGATCTAGATAGTACCAAGTTGAGTTATCATTTGTCCAACCACGCACTAGCTCCCCAACCGTTAAACTGTCGATACGAGCATCGAAGCTACCATCCTTCTGTAAATAATACCAATGCCCTTCGTCAGAAATCCAGCCGGTTTTTAAGGTGTGATAATCACGTTTATCTTCAAAATAATAGGTTCGTTTCTCTGCTGGGCTATCATATTGTTCCCCATGATGTTTGTTGGTATTTGTAGCAGTTTTTGCCTCTAAAACTTGCTTGCCAACAAATTCTTGAAGAACCCCATCTTGACCAAAGTAATACCATTGTGGCATTGGCATAGATTCTAATCTTAAACCATTTGGGTACGGACCAATTGTACTACCTTTAGATGGAAACGGGATATATTGCCAGCCGACAACCATCTCTCCTGATACATGATCAAAATAATAGTACTTGCCATCAATCACTCGCCAAGCCTTTTCTTTGAGTTCCCCCTTCTTGTAGTAGGTTTCTACCATTATCCTTGACAAATTGCCAACCTTCTGAATCAGCATCATCCGCTAATACTGCACTTGTCGCTAGCAAACCAAAGAAAAAGACTGCTAATGCGATTTGCATCAATTTTTTTACTATTTTCATTAGATGTATCCTCCATAACTGATTTTAGCAAATACAAAATCGCATGTCAATATACAAAAACTCCTCAAAAAAAGCAATTACATAACTGCAACTGCTTTCTATTCTTGCATGGTGTAACCGACACCACGCACGGTTTTAATGTAGCTTTTTTGACCTTTTACATCAAGCTTGCTACGTAGATAACGGATATAGACATCCACGATATTTGTTTCGGTCGCACTTTCATACTTCCAGACACTTTCCAACAACTGCTCACGAGTCAGAACTTTCTTGCTTCCCATAAGAGTAGCCAAAAGGTCATACTCACGGCGCGTCAGAGCAATCATCTCCTCGCCACGATAAACGGTATGATGTTCTACATCCATACGCAGATTGCGGTAAGACGTTGGAACCTTCATCTGACTACAGTGTTGGTCGATGAAGTCCCGACCTCGGAAAATCGCTGAAATACGAGCTACCAGATTCTCAATAATAACTGGCTTATAGATGTAAGAAACGGCAAAGCGTTGGATTGTCTCAATCTGATCTTGCAATTCTTCGCGATGGTCCAAGACCATTATCACTGAAGCTGGCTTAGTCCGACTCAGCTTCTCTGCAAAATCCTGGGCTGTCATATCCCCCAGACGAGCATTCAATAAAATCAAGTCATAGTCTGTCTGAAGAGCCATGGAGAGGGCCTTTTGCCCCTCCTCAACCTGATCAACTCGGTATTGCTCTTTTTGGAGTTCCAAACTTAAAAAATGAGCTAGATTTCGTTCTTTCTCAAGTAATAAAATCCGTTTCCCCATGGCAGACCTACTTATTTTTCGTCATACCAAGAGTAGTGGAATGTTCCTTCTTTGTCTTTACGTTGGTAAGTGTGGGCACCAAAGTAGTCACGTTGCGCTTGGATCAAGTTAGCTGGAAGGTCAGCTGAACGGTAGCTATCAAAATAAGTAATAGCTGCTGAGAATGTTGGTACTGGTACACCAGCTTGAACAGCAAGAGCTACGATATCACGCACTGCTTGTTGGTACTTAGCAGTAACATCCAAGAAGTACTCATCCAAAAGAAGGTTCGCAAGGTCTGCATCACGATTGTAAGCATCTGTAATCTTTTGCAAGAAACGAGAACGGATGATACAGCCATCACGCCAGATAGATGCGATGTCTGCAAATGGCAAATTCCAGTTGTTTTCTTTAGAAGCTACACGCAATTGCGCAAAACCTTGTGCGTATGAAATGATTTTTGAGAAGTAAAGGGCTTGACGAATCTTTTCAATCAACTCAGCCTTGTCTCCTTCAAATTTGAAGGCAGCTGGTTTTGGAAGAACCTTGCTAGCATGTACACGTTCTTCTTTGTAAGTAGAGATGTAACGTGCAAATACTGATTCTGTGATGAGTGACAATGGCACACCAAGGTCAAGTGATGATTGGCTAGTCCATTTACCAGTTCCCTTGTTACCTGCAGCATCAAGGATGTAGTCTACGATTGGTCCATCTTGACCTTCGTCGTCTTTACGGCTCAAGATATCAGCTGTGATTTCAATCAAGTAGCTGTCTAATTCACCCTTGTTCCACTCAGTAAAGATTTCAGCCATATCTTCTGCTGAAAGACCTAGCAAGTGTTGCATCAAGTCATAGCTTTCTGCGATCAATTGCATATCACCATACTCGATACCGTTGTGAACCATTTTCACATAGTGACCAGCTCCATCAGGACCGATGTAAGTCACACATGGTTTGCCATCTTCTGGTGCTTTAGCTGAGATTTCTTCAAGAACATCCGCAACCAATTCGTAGGCCTCTTTTTGTCCACCAGGCATGATAGAAGGACCTTCAAGAGCACCTTTTTCACCACCAGAAACCCCAGTACCGATAAAGTTAATGCCTGAGTTTGCCAATTCTTCATTACGACGGATTGTATCTTTGTAGAAAGTGTTTCCGCCGTCAATCAAGATATCACCCTTGTCAAGGTGTGGAAGAAGGGCTTGGATAGTAGCATCTGTACCAGGTCCAGCTTGAACCATGAGCATGATACGACGAGGTTTTTCGATTGAGTTTACAAAACTTTCAACGTCATAGCTTGGTACAAAGTTCTTTTTAGGATGGCAAGCAATTACATCTTCAGTTTTTTCTTTACTACGGTTGTAGATAGCAACTGTGTAACCACGAGATTCAATATTAAGGGCAAGGTTACGACCCATTACGGCCATACCTACGACACCAAAGTTAGCTTTTGTCATTTGACACTCCTCTTATTTAATTTGTTTTATTTTATCATTTTTACTTTTGAAAAGAAAGAATTTTGTAACGGCTACTTAGAAGTCCAAGGCATCCGCATGTCCAGAACCATTTCCAACAAAGTATCCTGTCTTACAGTTAAGGGTAAAGAGATAGGTTCCATCTGGCTTGTAGAGGTTGTAATAACCATTGCCATTAACGATATTAACACGTTCAAGGATATATTGGTTACCAGTGATATATCCACGTGAACGTGAAGTCGCTAAAATTTGTTCTAAGACACCATCCGCAAAATCCCAGGCAGAGTTGTTACTATCATCAATAGCAGACTGATTATAGGCAACACGACTAGCACTTCTTTGAACAGCAACCCCTGCACTCGAGAGACCCATATTGACTTCACTGCGACTACTTCTAGTCTCATTTGAACTACTTGGTTTTGTCTCACTAATCGTATTTGAACTTGTTTGACTAGAGTTTGAACTGCTAGTTTGACTTGAACTTGAGCTAGAAACACTTGTTTGCTGACTCTTACCAAGACTGATAGCCTTATCTAGCACTTTATCAAGCTCCGTATTTCCAGTTTTAATATCCGTAAATTTAGCATCCGATTTGACTTTGGCATTGGTATCCAAAACACCATCCACAATAGCTTGTTTTTCAAATTGAGCATTGACATCTTGAATGGCCTTGATTTGCGTTGCTAGACTATCATACTTCGATTTGGCAAGCGTATGTTCACGACTACCTTCCAGCTTATCAAGCAAGGTTTTGAGTTGACTCAGTTTATCAAACTGGCTATTCTTCAAAGCCGTTTTATTGCTATCTGTATAAAAGGCATCGTATTGGCTATTGAAATCTTCTAAAATCGGCTGAACATTCTGCTCGCTAGACGATGATTGAGAAGTTTGGATTTCCTGTGTTGAGCGATTCACTTGACGGTAAACATAATAAGCACTGACACAGATAATCACTGATACAAACGCCAAAGCGGTTAAAACAAATCCTTTTTTGCTTTTCTTTTCTGAGCCTTCTTGTTCCAGACGAGAAAGGTTTTGCTCCTCTTCCACTTCTTCAGTCATTTCTATTGGATTTTCATCCTCTAGCAATAGAGAATCCAAGCCTTGCTCCTCATCGTCCAGAGGCAAGGGTGGTAAGATGTCTTCAGAAGATGGAACTTCCTCCGAAGAAGCTTCTGACTCCTCTACAGCCTCACGCACCTCTTGAATTAAATCATCCAGACTCTGAGTTTCGACTAACTCCTCTTTTTTGTATTGACGAGTCGCAAACTTATCTGCTTCGATTTCATCTTTATGTTGTTTAACATACTTGTCCAAAATGGAATCCTCAGGCAAGACCCCTGCTTCCACTTCTTCATTTTTACGAATGGCTTGACCAACTGTTAGCTCTTTTGCTTCATCAAAATCAAATCGCGGTTCTTGGACTTCTTTTTTATGACGATTCCGTCTTTTCTTACTCATGGGTATTCCTTTCTATTTTAACTCTTGGCGTTTAACACGCTGACCAAAATATTGATACAGATCCACTTTCAAGGTTCCGTTGTATAACTTACGTTTCTTATCCGCCTGACTACCATACTTACTTTCAAATGCTTCATCACTAGTTAGGATAAACTTACTCCAAGTTTTCAGTGGTGTAAATACTTGCCCCATCTCAGCATAGAGCTTGGTCACCCCTGCATCATCTGATAAACGTTCTCCATAAGGCGGATTTGAGATAATCACGCCATTGATTTTATCAGAACGTAAATCCTGAACGCGCATCTGCTTAAAAGTAATGTCTCCTGCAACACCAGCTGCCTGAGCATTAGCTTTAGCAATTTCCACCATGCGAGCATCAATATCACAGCCCATAATATCCAGTTCCAGCTCACGGTCCACTTTTTTAGCCGCCTCTGTGCGCACTTCTTGAATCAAGCGATCGCTAATCCAGTTCCACTCCTCAAATGCAAAAGAGCGACGTAGACCTGGAGCCATCTTTCGAGCAATCATAACCGCCTCGATACAGAAAGTACCCGAACCACAGGTTGGATCAATCAAAGGCTTGTCTGGATACCAGTTAGAAAGTTGTAAAATAGCTGCCGCCATGTTTTCCTTGATAGGAGCGCCACCCTTTTCCATACGATAACCACGTTTAAAGAGGCTAGACCCGGTCGTATCAATCATGACAGTTGCCACATCTTTGAGAATAGAGACCTCAATCTTAAACTCTGGGCCATTCTCCATCAGAGGAACACCTTCTGGGCGAGCATAGTGTTTCTGCAATTTCTTGACAACAGCTTTCTTAGAAATAGCCTGTACACTCGGCTCATTGTGAAGTTTAGATTTAACACATTTGGCCTTGGAAATCGGGAACCGAGCTCCGAGTGGTAAATAATTTTCCCAACCTAGAGCGAAAACTCCCTGAAACAGCTCTTCAAAAGTCTTAGCTGGGAACGTTCCTACGATAATCTTGATACGGTCTGCTGCCCGAAGCCAGAGGTTGGTTTCGATAATGGCTCTCACGTCTCCTTGAAAACGAACACGTCCATTTTCAACCTGACAATCGTAGCCCAACTCTCGCACTTCTCGTCCCACAACAGCTTCAAGACCTGCTGCCACAGTTGCAATTAAATTAAATTCTTTTTTCATGTTACAGTCTTGCAAGACCTTTCTATATGTCCACTTTAAAAAATGAGGTTGAGAAAATTTCTCAGCCCCAACCTATATGCAATTTTCTATAAGCCATGTTTGTTCCAGAAGTGACTAGGACCACTTCCTTCGATAATCATCTGTCTACCACTAACAGCTCTAGCTGATAGCAGTCAGAATACTACGTTCGTTTCCGCGTACTCCATGCCCCGACCAAAATTTGGGTTGCTAGCTTGAGGGGTTTACCGCGTTCCACTCTCTCCGTTTCCAGAAAGACTCCGTCACTGTGGCACTTTCAAGCCTACTCTGGCCTATCCAAGGACTTAGCCATTTCAACTGCCGTAACGATTTCTCGTCCCTAGGCTTATGGTTTCGCCTAGCACAAACACTACAGGCATCACAGCCTGTGCTAGCATGGACTTTCCTCATGAGAAGCAACTCTCCTCACGCGATTATCCAAAAATTGCACATCTCAAATAACTACTTAGAAATCCGAGTTATCTAAAATTTGTTTACCAAAAACTTCTTTTTCCAATCTATTCAGGCGTTTCAAAATATCAAAATTCGTCATAGAACTTGTAGTTGCCGCTTCCATAGGCTCTGCTTGAACTGGTGAAGGTTTCGGTTTACGAGCTAATTCTTCCTTCAAATCCGCAATTTCCTGACGAAGTGACTTGACCAAGGCAGCATAGGTTTCATAATCCTTAATGACATCGTCTAAAAACTCATCAACTTCTACCTTGCTATACCCACGGACTTCACGCCCAAACTCTTGTTCAAAAATATCTTTCGCTGAAAAAATAATACTTGCCATGTCTCTCTCCATTCTTGCTTGCTAGTATTATTATATAAAAAAAGCCAAACAAAAATCAAGGTCAAAGCTTCAATTTTCGGAAAAATTTTCAGCAAGTTCATTTAACTGATCAAATGTTAATCTCTTTATAAAATAGTCCTCTTGATTTTTCATCTTTTGGTAAAAATAAGCTAGTTTCGTTTCATTTTCTTCATCATAAAAAAGATAGGAACTGTTCGTGTTTTCCAGTAAAAACTGCTGGTAGTCTCTTAACTGCCCCTTGTGTTCATAACGAGGATAGGCATATTTGACAAAGTCTACCTGCTTAAAGCGACTCAGTTTCATCTGATTGCCTTCATTCCAATTTTCCCCATGGGTTTCAAAAGCAAAAATGGTGGCCAACTGGAAACCGTACTCTGTCTTCATTTCCTGAGCAACCTCTAAAACCCAATATTCAAAGCCCAAAGTCCCTGTAAATACAAGCCAAGTCACCCCATCTGCTGCCATAGCTTCTAAATCTTTACGTATCGCTTTTTTAATCAATTTAAGACGAGGATCCTTGTCAGAAAACAAACCCAAATCAAAAGCAGAATAGCCTAAAACCAAAGCTGTAGTCATTTTTAACCCTTCCTGTGCAAATTTATGATATAATAGAGTGATGTTATTGTACCAATAAGGAGAATTATGGTCAACTATCCTCATAAAATTTCATCACAAAAAAGACAAACATCTCTTTCTCAACCCAAAAATTTCGCAAATCGAGGAATGTCTTTTGAAAAGATGATCAATGCTACCAACGACTACTATTTGTCTCAGGGCTTAGCTGTTATACATAAGAAACCAACCCCTATTCAAATCGTACGAGTGGACTATCCACAACGGAGTCGTGCCAAGATTGTTGAAGCCTATTTTCGACAAGCTTCAACGACAGACTATTCTGGCGTTTATAATGGATATTACATCGACTTTGAAGCTAAGGAAACAAAACAAAAACGTGCGATTCCGATGAAAAATTTCCATCCACATCAGATTCAGCATATGGAACAAGTCCTTGCCCAACAAGGAATCTGCTTTGTCCTTCTTCACTTTTCTTCTCAGCAAGAAACCTACTTATTGCCGGCATTCGATTTGATTCGCTTCTATCATCAAGATAAGGGACAAAAATCAATGCCACTTGGATACATACGAGAATACGGTTACCAGATAAAACTAGGGGTATTCCCACAAATTCCCTATCTCGATGTTATCAAAGAACATTTACTAGGTGGTAAACAAGATGAATAAATACATTCTTATGCGAATATTAAAGTATATTGGAATCTTTTTCCTAACTCTCTTTATCGCATTATTTCTATTGGGCGGGGGTGTTTTCCTCTATTTTGTGAGCAAAGCTCCAGCCCTATCAGATAGTAAATTAGTTGCAACAACTTCTAGCAAGATTTATGACAATAATAACGAACTCATTGCCGATCTGGGCTCTGAACGCCGAGTAAACGCTCAAGCTAACGAAATTCCTACTGATTTAGTCAAAGCTATCGTGTCTATCGAAGACCATCGCTTCTTTGACCACAGAGGGATCGATACGATTCGGATTATGGGGGCATTCTTACGTAACTTACAAAGTAATTCTTTACAGGGGGGATCAACCCTAACCCAGCAGTTGATTAAGTTGACCTATTTCTCAACATCAACTTCGGATCAAAACATCTCCCGAAAAGCACAAGAGGCTTGGCTAGCTATCCAATTGGAACAAAAAGCTACCAAACAGGAAATTCTTACCTACTACATCAATAAGGTCTATATGTCAAATGGTAATTATGGAATGCAGACAGCAGCCCAAAATTACTATGGAAAAGATCTAAAGGATTTATCTTTACCTCAATTAGCTTTGCTAGCAGGTATGCCTCAGGCACCTAACCAATACGATCCTTACTCTCATCCGGAAGCAGCACTAGACCGTCGTAATTTAGTTCTTTCAGAAATGAGAGGGCAAGATTACATTAGTGCTGAGCAATATGAAAAAGCCGTCAACACACCTATCACTGATGGTTTACAAAGTCTTAAGTCGGCTGCTACTTATCCAGCATATATGGATAACTATCTAAAAGAGGTTATTGAACAAGTAGAGCACGAAACTGGATATAATCTTCTTACTACTGGGATGGAAGTCTACACAAATGTAGACAAGGGAATTCAACAACGACTTTGGGATATTTACAATACAGATGAGTATGTCTCTTATCCAGATGATGACCTTCAAGTAGCCTCAACTATCGTAGATACTTCCAATGGTAAAGTCATCGCTCAACTTGGAGCACGTCACCAAGCAAGTAACGTTTCATTTGGTACCAACCAAGCTGTGGAAACCAACCGTGACTGGGGATCAACCATGAAACCAATCACTGATTATGCCCCAGCCTTAGAATACGGTGTATATGATTCAACTGCAACTACTGTCCACGATATTCCTTATAACTATCCTGGTACAAGTACTCCTGTTTACAACTGGGATCGAGCATATTTTGGTAATATTACTCTGCAATATGCCCTTCAACAATCTCGTAACGTACCTGCCGTTGAAACACTAAATAAGGTTGGTTTAGATAGAGCTAAACTTCCTAAATGGTTTAGGAATCGACTATCCTGTAATACACTATTCAAATGCTATTTCAAGTAATACAACTGAATCTAGTAAACAATACGGGGCAAGCAGTGAAAAAATGGCTGCAGCCTACGCTGCATTCGCAAATGGCGGTATTTACCACAAACCAATGTACATCAATAAAAGTCGTCTTTAGTGATGGTAGTGAAAAAGAATTTTCTGACGCTGGTACAAGAGCTATGAAAGAGTCTACTGCCTACATGATGACAGAAATGATGAAAACAGTCTTGACATCTGGAACTGGTTACAACGCCTATCTGCCTGGAATTCCTCAAGCAGGTAAAACAGGTACTTCTAACTATACAGATGAAGAAATCGAAAAATCATATCAAGTCGAATCAACTTTGTAGCACCAGATGAAACTGTTTGTCGGTTATACTCGTAAAGTATTCAATGGCTGTTTGGACAGGTTATAGCAACCGTCTCACTCCTATTGTAGGGTGATGGTCTCACAGTTGCTGCTAGAGTTTATCGTAGCATGATGAGCTACCTTACTCAAAAATAACCATCCTGGAGATTGGACAATGCCTGAGGGACTATATAGAAATGGGCAGTTCGTATTCCTAAACGGAGCAAGAAATGCATGGAGTACCCTGATACACAACAAACACAATCAGAAGTAGAGAGTCCTTCTACGACAGCTGAAAGTTCAACCACCCAAGTCACACCTACTCCTGGCCAATCAGCAAATAATCCTACGCCAACGAATCCTAATCAAGGACAACCTGGCCAACAAATCCAACAGCAACCACAGGCCCCTCAATTTCAACAACCACAACAGTAAACACGAAAAATCCTGAGAGTTAGAAGTTCTCAGGATTTTTTTACTACAAGATAGCTAATACTCAATAAAAATCAAAGAGCTAACTAGGAAAGTTAGCCACAAGCAACTCTAAGTACGGATTTGAAGTCATCAGATAGAGCTGACGTGGTTTGAAGAGATTTTCGAAGAATATAAAGGAGTCGGCTACAAACCAACTCCTTTTCCTCTATTTCACATGTTTGGCAAGTTCTTCTTGCGCTTTTTTATTGGATTCTTCTTTTTCTTTCATCCATTTATCTTGAGCTTTTTGGTATTCATCTACAGTGACTGCCTTATCTTGAAGTTCCAAGTATTTGTATAGGAGTGGATCACTTGTCCCCTTGTTACCAGAGAAGGCAAACGGCATCGTAAATGGTACCATCTTAGACAAGATTGGGCGACCAGTAAGTGTTGTTGTTGGGATAATCAAGGCACTATCTGTCAACCAAGCTTGGGCTGTAGCATATTTATCATATCGTTTTGCTACATCTGTTGTCTCATTTCCAGCTTCAGTTACTAATTTCTCATAGTCGTTTAGACCTACAGTTTTAGCTGCAGCATTATCTGTACCAGAATCGAAGCCAAGGTAGGTTTTAGTGTTTTCACCAACTGATGGTTTGATAATATCGAGATAAGTTGATGGATCCGCAAAGTCTGGAGACCAACCAACATTATCTGAAATATCCCAATCTTCCCCAGCTGCTGTTTCAGCAAAGTAGGTAATATTCAAGACTTCATCTTTTTGTAGTTGTTGAATATCAATTACGACATTATCTGTACCCAAGGTTTCTTCAACCGATTGTTTGAAAGATTGAACACGTTGAACTTTTGTAGTTGCTGTCTGGTCAACTGGCATATCCAGATGAATTGGGAAGGTCACGCCTTCTGCCTGTAAAGCTGACTTAGCCTTGGCAAATTCGGCCTTGGCTTTTTCTGGATTGTAGAGACCATCTTGTGCATCAGCCAGATTAACATCCTTCCATTCTTCCCCATAGGTTACTAATTTTTCTTTGACCATATTGCCAAAGTTTTTCCCATCTGCTTGAACAAATGTTGGTGGCACAAAGAGATTACGCAAGATTTTGCTTGCACCACTGGCACCGTTCACTTGTGAAGCATATGCTGTACGATCAAAACCAAAGGCAATAGCCTGACGGAAATCCTTGTTTAAGAGAGCCTTTTTAGTAGATGTCTTTTGTTCGTCGCTAGTCTTAGAAGTATATTTATAGGACTGACGATCAATATTTGTTCCCACTAGATACGTAGTCGAGTCTTGTTGAGTATAGACAATATTGTCTTTCATACTCTTCTCAAGCTCTGCGAAACTTGCACTTGTTGGATAGAGACGAGCTGCTGTAAAGCTTCCATCCTTAAAGTTTTCTGCTGGTTTGCTGGTATCTTGACCATCCCAGAATGACAATTTAATCTTGTCAACATGAACATTATCCTTATCCCAGTAGTTAGGATTTTTCGCAAATTCAACGGAAGATTTAGCCACAAGAGATTTTAACAAATAAGGACCATTATACAAGATACTGCTTGGATCCGTAGCTTTGGCAAAATCATCCCCTTTTGAGTTCAAAAATTCTTCATTGACTGGCGCAAGTACACCCATAGTTGTTTTAGAATTCCAAAAAGTTTCAGGTTTGTTCAAGGTGTATTGGACCGTTTGATCGTCAAGGGCTTTAATCCCGACTTGAACAAAGTCTGTGGTCTCACCTTTTGCATAGGCATCTAGACCTTTGATTGAATCTTGTACCAAGTAAAGGGCTTGCGATTTCTTATCTGTTGCATATTTAAGACCTGTCACAAAATCCTGAGCCTTAACAGGAGCATATTCTTCACCTTCAGATGTGTACCACTTGGCATCCTGACGAATCTTATAAGTGTAGGTCAAACCATCTTTAGAAACTGACCAGTCCTCTGCCATAGAGGGAACAAGATTCCCATAACGGTCATTTTCAAGCAATCCATCAATGACGTTACTAGTAATGTTTGAAGTAGCTGCCTTGCTGGTTGTCAAATAGTTGAGATTATCTGGGTCTGTCTCGTAGGTAAATGCAAAAGTCTGCTCACCTTTAGTAGCTGAACCACCAGAACAAGCCGCTAAGACACCAGTTGCTAATAAAGTGACTCCCGCAAGAGCCAATACTTTTCTTGTTTTCATAGTCTTCTCCTTTGTTTTTCTATCCATTATAGACCCTTTTTAAAGTCCTGTCAATACAATTTTTCAGAATTTTTTTGAAAAATTATTTTTTTTAAACAACAAGGTTGTAAAAAAATATGAATAATAGTAACTATTTCTTAACTAATTTACATAACAAAGGGCTTGTTGACAATATCTCTAAATATCAAGTAGTAGCCTGTTTTATACTCATTTAAAAATCAAAAGAGTATAAATTTTCCTTTTTGAGAATATAGTTTTTTTACCAAAAAAACTCTAACATTGATTCCCTAGAATACAGAAATACTTATAAAAACTGTTGAATTTCAAAGTACATACTTGGGTTATGATATTTCTTGAGCAAACTACCAAGAAAAAGATGCTCTTTGATTCTACATAAGTATAAATTACCCATCTACACAAAACAAAAAGCCAATATAGATTCTCTTCTGACCGACAGAAAACAATCTTGTTCGCTTTACTTCTAAAAATCTCAAATAGCAAAAATTCTAAAATGACAGAATCCTTGCGTTAACGTCCCAACTCTTCCTCGACTACATTCAAAGCCCGTTCGATAACCACATGCATGTCGTAGTATTTATAATCAGCCAAACGTCCACAGAAAATCACCTTATCATTCTGGGCTGCTTCTTCTTGATATTTAGCAAACAGGACATTGTTTCTCTCATCATTGATTGGATAATAAGGCTCATCTCTACGTTTCCAATCAGCTGGGTATTCACGAGTAATAACCGTCTTATCTTGTGTACCGTACTCAAAATGTTTATGCTCAATAATACGAGTATAAGGAATTTCACGTTCTGTGTAGTTAACAACTGCAATTCCTTGATAGTTTTCCTCATCTAGAACTTCATGCTCAAAACGAAGACTACGGTATTCTAACTCACCATGTTTATAATCAAAGTATTGGTCAATCATCCCTGTAAAGACAACCTTTTCAGCAGAAGTTTCTAATTCTTGTCGATTGGCAAAAAAGTCAAGACCAAGTTCTACTTCAACATCCTTGAGCATATTTTCGATAATAACGTTATACCCCCCAATTGGAATCCCTTGGTAACGGTCATTAAAATAATTATTATCAAAGGTTAAACGAACTGGTAAACGTTTGATGATAAAGGGTGGAAGGTCTGTCGCAGGACGTCCCCATTGCTTTTCAGTATATCCTTTAATCAATTTTTCATAAATATCTGGACCGATCAACTTAATAGCCTGTTCTTCCAAGTTTTTAGGTTCAACGTCCTGCATATGTGCTGTTTGCTCAGCAATCTTATCTTTGACTTCTTGAGGAGTTTTTGTACCCCACATAGCATAGAAAGTATTCATATTGAAAGGTAAATTATAAAGGCTACCCTTATAATTAGCTAGAGGCGAATTGATGTAGTTGTTAAATTCAGCAAATTGATTCACATAATCCCAGACTTTCTTGTTAGAAGTATGGAAGATATGAGCCCCATATTTATGAACATTGACTCCTTCTACATTCTCACAGTAGATATTCCCACCAATGTGGTCACGTTTATCAATAACTTTTACTTTTTTTCCACGCTTGGTTGCTTCATAAGCAAAAATTGCTCCCGACAAACCAGCACCAACGATTAGATAGTCGTACATAGTCTCTTCCTTATCACTTATCTTTACATCTCCTTAACTATAGCAAAAGAGAGAATCTTATACTCTTCGAAAATCTCTTCAAACCACGTCAGCATCCATCTGCAACCTCAAAACAGTATTTTGAGCTGACTTCGTCAGTTCTACCCACCACCTCATCAAAGCTGTACTTTGGACTAGCTTCCCAGTTACTCTTTGATTTTCATTGAGTATTGGTTTCAATCTATTTTAGCACAAAACAAATCATTTCTCAGTTTTCAATTGCCGAGTGATTTAAAAAGACAAGCACCAGAACCGATGTTTGTCTTTATGATTTTCCTTAAAAAAGCTATTTTTCATTATTTAACATGATGTTCTGCTTCTTTTTTTGAGCTTTTTTTCGACCGCTTTTTTTGCTTTCTTGCTCCCATTTGGTCTTCGCCTCTTCAAA
>BNJS01002344.1_pt1 | contig 99282 bp, 141 predicted proteins | sample 8540461 | NCBI WGS metagenome assembly BNJS01 (sample SAMD00202454, study PRJDB9452) | human saliva metagenome | isolation source: human saliva | place: Japan | reverse complement strand
GACCAGCTCGACACCCTGGGTGAAGAACACTCATCACCTGCGCGCCGGCGATCTCATGCTGCTCCGGGCGGCTTGGGGCGGAAGAAGCGACTCTGACGCAGGGTGGGCGCGGGCTCGGCGTACGAGGAATTTGTTGCCTCGCCGACCTTCATCGTTGCGCGTGCACCCTCACTGGTTGGTGGTCGGACCTGATCCACGCCGATGCCCTACGGATCGCGACCTAGACGATCTCGAACGCTGGACTTGGACTCGACCATCGACCAGCGGTCACGGTCGTTAGCAGATGGGTGAAAGGCAGAATAGGCGATGAGCGATTCTCGCCTCCGGATCGAGGTGCGCCGTGAAGAGGCGAGGCCTCGCCGAGCAGCGGCATTGTTGATTTGGAAAGCATGGATGACGGGCAGCAATTATTACCTTCTCCCTATTCAGTCGCTGGGATGGGGTTTTCATTGAAGAAAACTTGCTCCCTGGGCTTCAAAACCAGCGTGGAATAGGATCAATTATGACGGGTGTGTGGTGATGCTGGGAGCAGCCACTTTGTCTCCATCCGTTCCGTGATGGGCAAGTGATTGGCGCTTCCGCAATAGTCGGACGTCACCATGGTCATTACTCCGTGCCGGCCCCTCGAGGGACGCTGGACTTACCGATGTCACGCGGGATTAGACGCGGTCTGTGTGAGACGGCCCGGCTCCTTCACGGTTTGCGTGCCGGTTGGTGTCGGCTGAGTCTTTGCAAAAGCTACCGGCATTCCGTGTACGGCGTGTGCAGTCTCGATGCCTGTGCGGCGTGCTCTGGTCATCTCGCCCGTCTCCGTCTATTACCTTCACTGACGCAAGGCGAAAGGACTATGTTAGGGCCATTTCGTGGCCGAAAGGCTGATGACGTGCGTCTCATCAGCCAGCTCAATCGGTTGCGCGCGCTCTGGCGGAGCTTCGCCGCAAACCAGGCTCTTGGTAATCGGACGCTCCCGTTCCTTCTCCTGTGGCAGCGGTCTTGGCCGGTGTGAGATGGACCGATACTCCCGCTCGATCCCGCAGTAATGGTTCGTATTGTTCGCGCTCGCTTGGCTCGCGGGGAGGAAGAGCGTTTAGGAACCGAACCCCTTTACCTGCGTCGTCCGATATTCACGGCCCAGGCCCCGGGCGCATGTGGCCTCGCGCGAATCTATTGCTCGCGGAAGGCGGGGCCTCTGGCGGGCAGCTTCTTGTCCTCAGGTTGAGGACCGTGGGCTCTCATCCTCTCGAGCAGGAACCGAAGATAATGGCATGGACGACCAGGATGATCGCTCAGAGCTGAGCTCAGGTGCAGCGATGTGTTCGGTGTCTGCGTGAATGATGCGGTGGCGGCGGTTTTATGCGGATATGCGAGGAATCGCCGTGGGGATCGACGCGGACGTGATGACCATGGGTGTTTTGCCCGATTTTCCTGAGGCCGTGGACTGGGTCGCGTTTGTTGATGGATGCCCTGATCGATATTGCCCGTCGTTGCCGCAGAGGTGAGGGTTTTCCTCGAGGTTCATGAATCAATGCTGCTGCGATTTCTCTCTGCCGAATTCTGGTTTTGAGGTCGTTGGTCGGACGAGCTACTTCCGTAACCCGCGTGAAGATGCCCTGGATATGCGGCTCATTGTCCGATGAATAAAGAAGCGAAAAGGGATGTTGCATAACCAATGGCGGGATTTGGGTGATTTGTCGAATCGCGGGCGAGTCTTTTTCCTGGCGGCTAATTCGTGCGCTGTCCCTCAAAACCTCAGGTTTTCCGGAATACTTCGTTGACGCGAGGCGGTTTTTCTAAGGGCCGCAGTTCCCATCGAAGTAACCTTCCTCAACATAGAAGCTTATCTCATGGCCTCACAAACAGTCATAACAAAGCGTCGCGCATGGACCACGACGGTTTTCGTCAAACAACTGATGGCGATTTCCGTGGGCTGTGTTCGTGCTCTTCCTACTCTTCCATTCTATGGCAATCTCAGAATGTTCTTGGGACAGAACGCCTACGACCACTATATACACTGGCTGAAAGAAAAGCCTTTGTGCCGATCTTCCCGGCAGTTTCATCTGGGTGTTCCGCGGTTTAATGGTCTGATGCTGGTCACATCACATCTGGGCAGCTGCCGTGACCTGGAAGCGTTCGCGCCGTACGTCGCAGCATACGTTGTTAAGCGCAGTGCGGCGAATGCTTACGCCCGCACGCACAATGCATGACCACGGCGTCCTGCGCACTGCTCATTGTCTTCCCTCCTGCGCTTCACGACGAACGGTTCGCACCGGTTTCACTGCAGACTCCACCCCTTATGAGCGCATGGTGCAACTTCCACAGCCGCGATGTTGTTGTCTACAGTCTTCGTCGGTCTTGCATTTACGTCTCCACGGCTATGGTCAGCATTCCGGTCAGCAGGATGGGTCGCAGTGGAACTCGTAAGTTCCGCTGGAGATCATTGGCGGCTTCAGATTTGGCCTGATCTTCCTGATGTTCGCTTCCTCCTCGCGATGTTGCCGGTTACATCTCACAACAAGGACATTGAGACATGATACTTTGATTCACAGGCTGTACCGCGAAGGCGAGAGATCGCCGACTCGAGGGCACATGGATGTTCCTCGCTCAGGCCTGGGAACGGCAGCCAAGTTCAACGCGGCTCGTGAACCCGCACAACCGCCGTGAGCTCCACGTCATGTCGGTCAGTCAGCGCACCGTCTCGGTGCGCAGCCGCCGCCATCGCTCGGCGAAATGACACAACATCGATGTCTTCTTCTACCAGGACTCCATGCGCGTCGCACCACTCCATTTGCAGCGCAGGTGCGCGCGCTATCAACGCTGCGAAGAACTGCCGCGACGATAACGACTCCGTCTACCGCCTCTTCTACGGCACCGTCAAGGGCGGCGACTACCGCCGCACGTGAAAACCAACGTGTACCGCCTCGCTGAAGTCAGCGCCAGCGTCATCGACCGGTGTGCGTGGCACAGGGGCGATCCCTTCGCACGTGGTACTGGCGGCCTCGCTGGACAACCGTTCCTTCCGGTGGTGGTGTCGGTCTCGCGTACACCGTTCTACGCACGCGGCCAGACTTCAGAAAGACAGCAGCGGCTGGCTCATCGGTGCCGCGTGGCGCCTCGAGCGTCAGCGCCGCCGCCGCACCGATGACCGAGCACTCTCGCCACGAGATGGTGGAACTCATCGTTTCCGATGGTCGCGCTCGCGGCGGTATCGTTGCGCGACGATCGCCAGCGCGGCAAGCTCGAAACCCGCACATCGCCGATGCGGGTTGCTACTGGCAACCGGCGGTTACGGAAACGTCTGGCTTCACTCTCGACAGCGAACGCGATGGGCTCGCAGCACGCCCGCGATCTGGCGCGCATGCCGCAAGGGCGCTGCTTCGCGAACCCTGCTTCACCCAGGTCGCTGACCTGCATCCCGTCAGCACGGCGACCAGCAGTCCAAGCTGAGCGCTGATGACCGAGTCCCTGCGTAGCGCGACGGTCGTGTTGGGAGTTCCCAAGAAGGCCGAGGATCATGCGAGTGATCTCGCGACATCTCCCGAAGAAGATCGCGACTCACTACCTGGAGCGGTATCTGCCCTCCTTCGGTAAACCTCGTTCGTGATATCGCAAGCCGCCAGGCAGCGAATATGTGCGATGAGGGACGCGGTGTTGGCCCGAAGATCGATGGTGCTGCACGCGGCGCGTAGTTTGGACTCTCCGAGGCCATCCAGCGCACGGTGAGGCTGGTGTCCGCCAAGTACGGCAACCTCTTCGATGTGTATGAGCGCATCACGGGCGATAACCCCTACGAAGTGCCCATGCGTATTCACCCGCCGTCCACTACACGATGGGTGGCCCGTGGGTTGACTACGACCTGAATCCAACCTGCCCGGCCTGTACGCGTTTGCTGGTGAGCAAACTTCTCCGATCACGGCGCAAAACCGCCTGGGCGCATCGGCACCGATGCAGGGTCTGTCTGATGGTTACCGTTCTTCGAACACCATCAACGACTACTACTGCACACTGCTTCAACCTGCCCGCTGGGCTACGCTCAGTCCCCGGATGTCGTTGAGGCACTGAACCCGCTAGGAACGCATCGATGTTTCATGTCCGTCAACGGTTCGCGTTCTGGTGGATTCCCTTCCACAAGGAACTGGGCCAGATCATGTCGGGAATACTGCGGTATGGAGTCGCGAGGAAGGCCTGAAGAAGGCCATCGAGATGATCCGCAAACTTCGCGCTGACTACTGGCGTGATGTTCGCGTTCCGGGCAAAGTCAATTGGCGAGCTGAACCAGTCCCTCGAAAGGCCGGCGCGTTGCAGGACTTCATGGAGCTGAGGCGAGCTCATGTGCATCGATGCCCTGCACTGCTGAGGAATCCTGCGGTGGCCACTTCCGTGCGGAGTCGCAGACACCGGAAGGTGAAAAGCCCTCCGTCACGATGACAAGCACTCTATGTTGCAGCATGGCGAGTGGGGTGGCGAGGACCAGCCTCCGATCCTCCACAAGGAAGCCTTGATCTACAACAACATCGAGCTGAAGCAGCGGAGTTACAAGTGAACCTGACACTGAAGATTTGGCGCCAAACGGACCCGAGGATCCGGTGCCATGCACGAATACCAAGTCTGGCGGCATCCTGCAGGAATCTCGTTCCTGGAAATGCTCCGACGTGTTGAACGAAGAGCTCTTTGCCCGCGGAGAAGAACCGATCGCATTTGATTCGGACTGCCGTGAAGGTATCTGTGGCCAGTGCATTGTCATCAACGGCATTGCCCACGGCCCCGAGGTCCCACGACCTGCCAGTGTGCACATCGCGCACCTTCCACGATGGTGATGCTCATCACCATCGACGCCTTGGCGCGCAGAAGCATTCCTGCGATCATCAAGGACCTGGTTGTTAACCGCAGCGCCCTGGATCGTATCGTCCAGGCCGGTGGCTACATCTCGGTGAACACCGGTGCAGCTCCGGATGCTAACGGCACTCCGGTTCCCAAGCAGGACGCAGATCGCGCATTCGAAGCCGCTGCCTGCATCGGCTGTGGTGCCTGCGTGGCGGCCTGCCCGAACGCCTCGGCAATGCTCTTCACCTCGGCGAAGGTTACGCACCTGCACCTGCTTCCGCAGGGCAAGCCCGAGAACTACCGTCGCGTTGTCAACATGCTCAACCAGATGGATGAAGAAGGATCGGTTCCTGCACAAACATCGGCGAGTGTGCGGCTGTCTGCCCCAAGCAGATCCCGCTCGACGTGATCTCCACGCTGAACCGTCAGCTTGGAAAGGCAGCCCTCAAGGGCGTCTGAGTCTTTCGATACTCACTGGTGTGGGGACGATCCTTCGGGATCGTCCCCATCCCTTTTGCGGCGTATGCGCATCATGACTCGCCGGACTAAAATGGGCGGGTGAGTGAAAAAGACCCCTTGGTATTGGGAATTGAATCCACCTGCGATGAGACAGGTGTCGCCTTGGTGCGTGGCTGTGATCTTCTAGTTGACCGGACCGCGACCTCCATGGATCAGTACGCCCGCTACGGTGGCATCATTCCCTGAAATTGCCCTCGCGTGCACACTTGGAATCCTTCATTCCGACCTTGGATAGTGCTCTTGAAGAAGCAGGCGTCACTCTCAACGAGGTGGATGCAGTCGCGGTTGCTGCCGGCCCGGGCCTCGTCGGATCGCTCACCGTCGGTATTTGTGCAGCCAAGGCACTGGCCTCGTCAATTGGAAAACCACTGTACGGGGTCAATCACGTTATCGGTCACCTCGCTGTCGACAAGCTCGCCGATGGCCCTCTTCCAGAGCGTTTCATTGGTCTTGTGGTCTCGGGCGGACACTCGAACCTGCTTCTCATTAACGACATCGCAACCGACGTTCAAGAACTCGGCGGAACCCTAGACGATGCTGCCGGCGAAGCCTTCGATAAGGTGGGTCGTCTGCTGGATCTTCCCTATCCGGGTGGCCCCCACGTTGACCGTCTCTCGCAGCAGGGGAGATCCTCAAGCGATCCGTTTTCCGCGTGGTTTTGGCTGCCGGAAAAGACCAAGAACGCCACAAGCAACTTCTCCTTCTCTGGACTTAAGACTCGCTGTCGCGCGCTACGTGGAAGGGCTGAAGGAACGTGGAGAAGAACTTCCTGCCGCGGATATTTGTGCTGGATTCTCTGAAGCAGTGAATGATTCCTTGACCTCGAAGGCAGTGCGCGCTGCCCTCGATCACGGCTGTGACACCATCGTCGTGGGTGGTGGTTTCTCAGCTAACTCGTGCTTGCGTTCCCTGATTGCTCAGCGAGCCGAGGCCGCAGGACTGACCGTCCGCATGCCTCCTTTGCGTTTCTGCACGGATAACGGTGCACAGATCGCGGCGATGGGGATCGGAATTGGTCCGCGCGGGCGTTGCCCCTTCAGACTGGGATTTTTCTCCTGATTCTGGGATGCCGCTGACGCAGACTTCTATGCTTCCCCCGTCGTTGATTCTCCGGGCAATAATGTGCCCGGTGGGCTGCCGCCGATGCGCGTTGCGATAATGACAGCTTCCGCGTCTCCCGTGAGTTTCAGGGATTTTCTTAAGGTCTCTGGTTGAATATCGGCTCCGCGTTTCTTAATTTCAACGCGCCCGACGTTGAGCGCACGCAGTACTTCCTGAATACTCTTTGACTCGCAGATTCACGTGATCGATTACTTCGAAGGCGCTGGCGAAAGGTGTCGTGCAAAGGGTGGGCGCGTCAGGTAAGCAATCGATTCACTGACAAGGTGAGCCCCCATCTGCTCTGCAAGACAGGCGACTGTTCCTGAGCGAATGACCGCAGAATCCGGCTCGAAAAGATAGCTGTCCAGCGGGCCGCACTCGGCTTGGCGAGGTTGCGAATTTGCCGCCTGCGTCTGCGGATCGATGAGGGTGTGGACCTGATCATCAGTGATGACGCTGCCGATCGCCCCGCCCCTTCTGGTGCGAGCTCTGGTGTCCACAGCGCGCCTCGAGAAGGTCCCCGTCGACGCTGGCCCACTGCGCGTGGAAGTGTTCGGGGATCAAGTCGTAGGGAATCCCAGGAGCGACCTTGACTCCGAGGTGGGGGATAGAGTCCTCCCATCCCAGCACACGGTCCAAGGAAGGAGACCAATCCTCGGGGGAAGTAATGCGCTTTGACCCGCCTTGCTTGCCCGTGCGCCTCGCAGGATCGGCGAAAAGAGCATCAAAACCGTAGGCGTGAAAGTCCTCGCCGCGAAGCGTCGTGACGTCTCGTTTTTCGGCGTGGCACGAGGAGAAAGCAGAAAGGTTCGCGCTCGCTGCAGCAAGGGCCTCGTCGTTGATGTCGAAGGACGTCACGCGCATTCCCGCTCGGGCAAAGGCAAAGGAATCCGCCCCAATTCCGCACCCGAGGTCGCCGATGTGGTGTGCTCCTGAATCAAGGAAACGTTGCGCGTGCAGGCGGGCGACCACCCAGCGCGTCGCTTGCTCATAACCATCGCGCGTCCACAAAAGCGTGCGAGCAAGAGAGCCGAACTTCTTCTCCGCTTGAGTGCGCAGCTGGAGTTGAGAAGCGATTGCCGAGGCAACTTCCGGGTCTGCGACTTGGGAGCGTATTGCGAGCGCAAGATCCATGGGGGAGAGGGAACGAAACGCGCCCTCGTGTTCCCAATGTGCAAGCAACTCGCGGCCGGGGGAGGATAAGAGGGGCGTGATGGAGGACATGAACACTATTCTTGCTGAAATTCAAGGTAGAAGAGAAACCTGGTGGGGCGTGTGGGAGTTCGGTGGAGAGAAAAAGAAGAGGCTGGCACTCAGTTTGCTAGAGTGCCAATCGAAAGCCTAAACTGAGTCCGTAAACACATTGCGATCCCATACCTGACCCCCGCGACGGCAGGGAAGGGATGACAAATCGTTACGAGAAGAAAGGGAGTGCTGACATGGCAATCACCATTAAGCCCCTCGAAGATCGCATTGTTATCCGTCAGGTTGACAGCGAAGAAAAGACCGCTTCAGGTCTCTACATCCCCGATGCAGCCAAGGAAAAGCCCCAGGAAGGCGAAGTTCTGGCTGTTGGCCCCGGCCGCGTTGATGACAACGGCAACCGCGTCCCCGTCGACGTCAAGGTTGGCGACCACGTGATCTTCAGCCGTTTCGGTGGTACCGAAGTCAAGTACGACGGCGAAGAGCTGCAGATCCTGTCTGCACGCGACGTTCTGGCGATCGTCGAGCGCTGAGAATCTTGATACAGGCGCTTAGAGCGCTTGTTGAGGATGGGTTCGGACAATAAGGTCCGGACCCATCACTCTTTATCCGAAGAAGTCCGTGTTGGTCCGAGGAGTCGGCGCGGGGAATCAGTATGAAAATAGCAGCAACAATCAGTGCTCCGGCAGCTGCAAGGACCCACCAGGGGATCGCACCAAAGGTAGCGATGATCGTTTCCTCCCACCCTGACAATGTTCCCAGCGAGATGAGACCGCCAAGAGGATTGCCGAGGTCAACGAGCAGGAGCAGAAGCCCCAGGGCGATTAAAACGACTCCCGAAATAACATTCGTCCATGTCGTCTCCCTGCCCAAAAAACGCAGCGGTTTGGGACGGACAATTGCCTGAACGCGCCCAGCAGTTTTTCTCCAGACCAGTGCAAGAAGGAGCAAGGGACATGCCATTTCCTGCCGAGTGAAGACCATCGAAATTGCGCCAGTAACCGGAGACCTGCCCAGTGCTGAGGTCGCAAGAACCGCTCCCAGAATGGGCCCGGCGCATCCGACGCCCGCGATCCCGTAGGTAATCCCCAGAAGATAAACCGCGATGGGGGTGCTCTTTTCTCCCGAGGGTGCCGCAGCGGGAGAAAGAGAAATTTGAGGCGTCGAGGCCGCGCGGGAGCTGAGCTGGCCAGCTGCGGTGGGCGTGCTCAAGGCAAGTCCACCTCCCGCGCTCGGACGCGTGGGCACAGGCCTCGGGCTGCGCAAGCGAACTTTTGGAAAGTCGAGGGCCGCGATGGTGATGAATCCCGCGCAGATCACGAGGACAGCAACAACGTGGGTGATCACAGAAGCATGCTCGCGGATGAGTGCGACGACGCTGGAAAGCGCAATGCCAAGTGGGATGAGCGGAGTCATGAGCCCGAGCCAAAAGATCCCACAGCGCGCGATGAGCTGACTAGGCGAGCGAAATGCGTAGGAGAAGAACGCAGGCAGAAGCATGACCGAGCATGGCGCGCACAGCGTTAAAACTCCGCCTAAGAATGCGATAAAAGGGTTCACTTCTTGAGATGCTCGGCTTGGTTGGCAATGGTTGCGCGGATGTAGTCAGCATCGCGGTAGCCCGAAATGAAACTATCGCCAATGCAACATGAGAGGGTGCCACGAGATGCCGATCTGGTGAGGCATCGTTCTGCGCCTGCTTGACTTGCGCTGCGTATTCGCATCCGTTGTATCCGCACGGAACTTGTCGAGGTCGCTCAAGCCGGCCTTTTGGGCAAGCGCGGTCAAAGAATCCATCGTGTATTCGGGGTGTCCGGAGGGATCAGCTTCTCCGTAGGCCGCTGCGACAAATTCCAGAAGCGTCCTGATTGGCCGCTGCGATTCCCGCCCTGGGCGGCGAGGGGAGAGGACTGGAGATCTGTGCGAGTCGCGCCACTGCGATCTTGGGCGTGCCGTTTGCGACCGTCCTCAAGCTGAGGTTCGACCTGCTTGGCAAGGCATGCAGTAGGGGCACGAGAAATCTGAGTAGAGCACCATGACGACGGGAGCATCAACGCTTCCCTTCGCGCGAGCATCGCCGGGGTCACGGTGCTGCTGTGCGTGAATGATGCTGAGTCCTTGCTCGTCGGTGACCGTGGGGGCGAAGGAACTTTGCGCGGTGGGCGCGGCCGATGCTTCCGAGTGTCTGCTGCGTTGCACTTGCGCTGGGCATTGCCGAGGGCCGACGACGTTGCTGCGGGGGTGAAGGGCGGTTGGTCCACCACACGGCACCGCAAATGAGTGCGACAGCGCATGCGAGAAGAGCGATAGCGATGATTCGTTGTTTGCTGCCTTGGCGCGTCGTCATTGGTCACCTTTCGCCTGAATTGATGGGGATGAGTTCAGTGTATTGTATGGGGCCCGTGAGGGCGAATAGCCTGCGAGCATAGGAAACTCGCCCGGGAAAGCGTCCCGAGCGAGTTTGGTGTTTACGTATGAAGCGCGTCAGGATGCTCGGCGGATTCGACGACGCTGAACTTCTTCGCGTCGTTCTTCTTCGGTCATGCCGCCCCAGATTCCATAGGGCTCCTGTGCACGTAGGGCGTATTCGCGGCACTGCTCGATGACGGGGCAGGTTGCGCAAATGGCTTTGGCGCCAGCTGCACGACGACGACGCGTTGAGCCTCGTTCGCCCTCGGGGTGGAAGAAAAGTTCCGTGTCGAGGTCGCGACATGCGCCCTGATACTGCCATTCCCACGCATCAATCGAAGGTCCGGGCAGTCGGGAGACGTCAGACATGAGTACCTCCATTCATTGGTCTTTCCAGCAAGAGACGATCTCTTGAAGAAGGACTGAATGAAGGCTACCGAATTGTGCAAGAGTTATTCAAGCCCTTGTCACAGAATCATAGTTGTTTCACAGGAAACCGAAAATGCTTTAGCTTCCAGCAAAAACGCATTATTACGGCATATAACGGCCAGCTGCAAGGAAGCTGAAAGCATAATTTTGTTGCCGGTCACATATTCTTGCTCAGCTGTGAGCGGACAAAATCTCAGCGCTCGATTGGCGAAGAGGACCTTTAGAGCTGACAATCAATAGGTAGCATTCATTTAGGTATCCTTCAGAAAGGCAGGAGAAGGCGATGCCCCGCGCACAACTTGTGCTTCCCCCGGCTCATGACGCACCGCTGACCGTTACTGCTGTTTCTTCCAAGCTTGGCGTCTCTGCCTCGACTCTTCGAACCTGGGAACGACGTTATGGTCTGGGACCGGGCGAGCGCTCCGCAGGTAGTCACCGTCGATACCTTCCTGAAGATGTTGCGCGACTCAGCCACATGATTGAACTGATTCAAAGTGGTGTTACTCCTGCAGATGCAGCTGCGATTGTGCTGTCCCAGTCCAGGGGCGATCTAGAAGAGGTTGCGCCTCCGCGCACAGCGGATGAATTGGTTGCCGCCGCGCTCGCGGGAGACCGCGAGAGGCTTGTCCACTTGATTGAGGCGAGCATCAGTGAAAAAGGTCTTCTTCACACCTGGATGCTTTTAGTTGAGCCCGCTTTCGAAGTGATGGCAACGGACTATCACGGGGAGATTCCCGGTGTTGCAGGCTCGTCGCTCTTAACCCAAGCGATGTATGACGTTCTGCGTGCGATGTCGGAGCAGCGTCCTGAACCGAAGTTTCCTTCCTCTCCCAGCATCATTATTTTGGGAGATCGTGCGCACTTGCTTCCCGCTCACGTGATTGGAGTTGCTCTTCGCTGGTATGGGCCAAATGTTGTGGTCTTGGGTGCCTGTAGTCGCGGATGGGTTGGCGGAAAAGAAAAGCTCGATGCCTTCGTTGAAAACATTGATTCCAACGTCGCTGCGCTCATCACCTTGGGCCAGGGGGAAGAGTGTAAGAACTTCGTGGCCTCGGCGGTACACAACCATGGGATCGATGTGATTGCGGTTGGACCTCAGTCGCCGCGCGTTCTTGATGACCATGTGTTGCGTGTGCGCACTGTTTCCGCATGCGTGGAAGAAACTCTGGCGCTGCTCGGGACGAAGCTTACGCGCGCCGTGGCGCGCACAAAATAATCTCGCATAAACAGGGCCTTGCCCGGTTTAGTAGAATTAGCCTCGTAGCGGTTACCGCACGTTGAAGAACGTGTTAGCGTAGACGCGTATCTATTACGCCGCGCAGGTGCGGCAGCATGCAGAGGAATAAAGATGACCCCGTGGGAAGATCCTCAGCTCATTGAGGCTTTTGACGAAGAATTCGAAGAACTCGCTCATTTTGCAGCAGGATCCGTCGTTGACTGCGGATTCGGATACCTCGATCGCAATGGCGCTGTCGATCCCTCCAAGCCCGTTGAACTATGGATTACAGGGCGCATGACTTATGTTTTTGCGCTGGCCGCACTCAAGGGCTACGACTGGGCGATTCCTCTGGTAGACCACGGAATTCGCTGCCTCTCCGAAGGACCGATGTACGACCGCGAGAACGGTGGATGGTACTCCGGCCTCGTCACCGAAATCGTTGAACGCGGAGATGGCCCGCATTGGAAGGTCGTCGAGCCCGCAAATGGCGGCCTCAAGCAGGCTTACGCGCACGCTTTCGTCATCTTATCCTCAAGTGCCGCCACTGTTTAGGGCGTCCCGGAGCGCGAGAACTGCTCGACCGCGCGTTGGCTGACCAAGATCAGCACTGGTGGGAACCAGAGTTCGGACGCGTCCGTGAGGCGTGGAACCGTGACTACACCATCAGCGAGGACTACCGCGGCGTGAATGCCAATATGCACACCGTCGAGGCCTATCTTGCCGCCTTCGATGCGACGGGGGATCGCCTGTGGTTGGACCGCGCTCGCGGAATTTGCCGTTTCGTGGCCGATACGGCCGAGCAATTGCGGTGGCGCATTCCTGAGCACTTCGACGCTAAGTGGAATATGCTTCCCGAGCACAACGCGGATCGCCCTTCGGATCCTTTCCGTCCCTACGAGGCTACCCCGGGCACGGTATGGAGTGGGCGCGTCTGATTCTTCATACGCGCGCAGCACTGATCGGCCTCGGTGATCGCGATGACTGGATGGTTGAAGCTGCCGAACAGCTCTTTAATCGTTCCTGCGCCGATGGTTGGGATCGCCATGGCGCCGGTGGTTTCGTCTACACGACCGGCTGGGACGGTCGTGCGGTCGTTGATACCCGTATGCACTGGGTCTTGTGCGAGGCCGTTAATAGCGCGTGTGTGCTCGGCCGGGTTCATGAAGAAGCAGGGGATGCCTCCCGCGTGGCTGAGTTGAGTACCTTGTATGCGCAGTGGGTCGACTGGGCGGATCGTTATCTTCGCGAGGCCACGGGGCGCTGGATTCATGAAGTGGACGCCTCGGGTGTGAGTCTGGTACGACGTGGGAAGGCAAGGCGGACGCTTACCATGTGGCCCAGATGCTCCTGCTCCCGCAGATCGGGAACACTCCGTGCTTTGCTTTGGCTCTCAAGCAACTGGCGGAGTGATACGGCTCATTATTGGTGAGCTTAGCCACGCCTCGCGGTATTTCGCTCGACGGCAGTATGCTCTGGCAGCTCAAGAGGCCTAGACTTCGTTCATGGCAGACATTCACAATGATCCTTTTGCTTTGACCGGACTGACCTACGATGACGTTCTGCTTCTTCCTGAACTGACCGATGTTGTTCCCTCACAGGTTGACACCTCGGCGCAGCTGACGAAGAAGATTCGCCTGCGTATTCCGCTGCTTTCTGCGGCGATGGATACGGTGACCGAGGCGCGCATGGCGATTGCGATGGCTCGCCAAGGTGGTATCGGAATTCTGCACCGCAACCTTTCGATCGAAGAACAGGCTTCTCAGGTTCGTCAGGTGAAGCGTTCCGAGTCGGGAATGGTTGAGGATCCTGTGACTATCGGTCCAGATGCGACCATCGAAGAACTGGATCAGCTGTGTGGGCACTATCGTGTCTCTGGCCTGCCCGTCGTGGATGATGACCAGCAGCTCATCGGCATCATTACCAACCGCGATCTGCGCTTCGTTCCTACTGATCAGTGGGGTTCCTTGAAGGTTCGTGATTGCATGACTCCTCGCGAGCGACTGGTAACCGGAAAGGTTGGAACCAGTCGCGAAGAAGCGAAGGCTTTGCTTGCGACGAACCGCGTTGAAAAGCTGCCGATTATCGATGAGGATGGGCGCCTGACGGGTCTGATTACTGTTAAGGACTTTGTTAAGACTGAGCAGTACCCGAACGCAACAAAGGACGAACGCGGCCGCCTCATGGTTGGTGCTGCAGTGGGCTACTGGGGAGATACCTGGGAGCGTGCGTGTGCACTGCGTGATGCTGGCGTCGATGTCTTGGTGGTGGACACCGCGAATGGTGGTGCAGCCCTGGCTTTGGAAATGATCCGCAAGATCAAGGCGGACCCGACTTTTGATGGCGTTCAGATCATTGGCGGTAACGTCGCAACGACCGAAGGTGCTCAGGCTCTGATCGATGCGGGTGTCGACGCTGTGAAGGTTGGCGTTGGACCGGGCTCGATCTGCACGACTCGAGTCGTTGCGGGCGTCGGTGTGCCTCAGGTGACCGCGATTCACTTAGCTTCTTTGGCTTGCAAGCCTGCGGGTGTTCCGCTCATCGCTGATGGTGGTCTGCAGTATTCGGGCGATATTGGCAAGGCCATCGTTGCCGGCGCCGATACGGTCATGCTGGGGTCCTTGCTGGCAGGCTGTGAAGAATCTCCTGGCGAGGTTGTCTTCACCAATGGCAAGCAGTATAAGCGTTACCGCGGTATGGGTTCCTTGGGTGCCATGAGCTCGCGTGGTCGCAAGTCCTACTCGAAGGACCGCTACTTCCAGGCGGATGTGTCTTCAGACGACAAGATTGTTCCTGAAGGCATCGAAGGCCAGGTTCCCTACACCGGTTCGCTCGCTGCGGTTGTCTACCAACTGGTGGGCGGTTTGCACCAGACGATGTTCTACTTGGGTGCCTCAACCATCGATGCTGTGAAGCGTAATGGCCGTTTTGTTCGCATTACGTCTGCGGGTCTGCGCGAGTCGCATCCGCATGATGTCCAGATGACAACTGAGGCTCCGAACTACCACTCTTCGGCGAAGTAATTCTTTGCTCAGAGGGTCTCTAAGGGGCGCGTTGAGTCGCGCCCTTATTACGATAGCCAGCGGCGGTCGATGCGTCACCCGTCCCCACGAGCGTAGAAAGTTTTTCCAGTTTTCTGCAGGCAGCGTGAGCTTCCTTTTTGGAATGCGTGGATTTGAGCGCAACTCTGAGCAGCACAATCCGGGAACTTGCGGGCGATTGCTGCCAACACGTCCAATGTCATAACCACGTCATATTCGGCGGTATGCGCGTTTTCTGAAACGGGGACCCCGTATGCGCTGGCCATAAGGGAAAGCTGCTTTTTCCCCTTGCGGTAGCGATCAAGATGGCGGTCCAAGACCAAGGGGTCGATGATGGGCGCGGGTTCGCTCAGGCCGAGCCTTTCAGCGAGAGTGGGGAGTCCATGCCTGCGGAGTTCTTCTTCGAGCAAGGTGAAATCGAAACTTCCATTGAACGCGACAACGGGATATCCGTGTCCCATATGCGAGGCGAGAGAAGCGGCAAGCTCTTCAAGAACTTCACGGATCGGGCGGCCTTGGGTTTGTGCCGTCTGTGTCGTGATCCCATGAATCTGCGCTGCAGAGTCAGGGATGTCAACTTCGGGGTCTGCAAGCCACGTCGTGATGACGTCAGAGTCGGCAGTGGCAGTGGCACCGCCTTCGCGCAGCACCAGCGCTGCGGTAACCAAACGGTCAGTGTGGGGGTTAATCCCTGTTGTTTCAGTATCAAAGCCAAGCCAGGGGAGTTGGTCCCACGACGGAACTGATGTGTGTGTCATGCCTTAAGTGTGCACCGTTGCTCCGTCATTTGCGTCCAATTTCGGATCCGGATAAAAAGATGTCCCACTTCGTTGTGGAAGTGGGACATCGCTAGATGAACTGTGATGAATCAGGGATGCAAAGGCAAGGGGAATGAGAAACGCGTGTATGCACCAGGCATCTGGGCGCGATCGCGAGATCCCAACTTACGGGGTGTGCGCTCGTTTGTGCGGCGCGATACGTCCTGCGCAATGCGGCTTTCCGCGCGTGAACTGCGACGGAAATCCCTTTGAGTGGCAGCTGCTGCTGTCAACATGATGACCTCCTGCGGATCAAATGGCGAACACCACTTGCGGGTGTATTTGTGATGACGTATACATTTTGCGCATTGCTGCCCTTCTCTTCAAGTGTTTTTCATCCTCGGCGTTCAGGGTGGTTTCTGCAGGTGTGGATGGAAAAGTAAAAGGTTGGGAACTGGTGAAGTGCGCCCATGGCCTCGTCCTTAATACTCTAAAAATTGGGTAAAAATTTGTGGGCGATCGTCATGTCTCCACAGAGCTTTCTGGTCAAAGGTAAAGTCGTATCAGAATGCAAGCCAACTGTGAAATGCGCCACTTTAATGGTGATGTATGTGGCGTGTCTTCGATGCGGGGACAATATCGTCCCACCGAGAGTGACTACAATGGCTCCATAGGGTAATGAGGTCGAAATCGGTCGAGGAAAACGAGGCCGCCGCGCATACACGCTAGATGACATCGCACTTGTTTCGGCACGAAGGACCAGGGACCCTGCAGACGTAAACGTTGGGTGGCAGATCGATGCCTACCATGTCGACGTCCCCATCATGGCAGCCCCCATGGACTCGGTGATGAGTCCCGATACGGCAGTTCTTTTTGGCAAGCTCGGTGGAATTGGGGTTTTAGACCTGGACGGTCTGTGGACACGTTACGAAAATCCTCAACCGATCTTGGATGAGATTGCCCAGCTCCCCGCCGAAGGCTCAATCGCGCGGCTTCAACAAATCTATTCGGCGCCTATCCAAGCCGATCTCATCACCGAACGCCTCCAGTACATCCGAGATGCGGGGTCGTGGTCGCGGGAAAGCTTTCACCCCAGCGGACCCAGCGCTATTGGCGCGCTGTTGTCGAGGCGGGTGTTGATCTCTTCGTGATCCGTGGGACGACGGTTTCTGCCGAGCATGTCTCCTCGCGTGCAGAGCCCCTCAACCTGAAACGCTTTATCTATGAGCTCGATGTTCCCGTCATTGTCGGTGGAGTCTCCACCGACACGGCTGCTTTGCATCTCATGCGTACGGGCGCTGCAGGTATTCTGGTCGGCTTTGGCGGGGGAGCGGCCCATGCAACTCGCCAGTCCCTGGGCGTCCATGCTCCCATGGCCACGGCAATCGCTGATGTTGCTGCCGCACGCCGTGACTACATGGATGAGTCTGGCGGTCGCTACGTCCACGTGATTGCGGATGGTGGAATTGGGCGTTCCGGTGACATGACGCGCGCAATCGCGTGTGGTGCAGACGCGGTAATGATGGGGGCTGCCCTTGCGCGCGCCGAGGAGGCCCCCGGACGCGGTTGGCATTGGGGTTCCGAGGCCACGCACCCAGAACTCCCGCGCGGCCACCGTGTGCGCGTGGGAACTTCGGGGACCTTCAGTGAAATCTTGTACGGTCCCTCGACGCGAGCGGATGGAACGCTCAACTTCATCGGTGCGCTTAAGAGGACCATGGCCTCGACAGGGTATTCGGAAGTGAAGGACCTACAAAAGGCGGAAGTTGTCGTCAGCCCCTATGTGCGCTGAGACAAAATTCTGGGTGGCGAACGTCTTGGTTCGCCACCCAGATCAGTTAGAGGGTTGGTTTGTGAAGAGTGAGCGAAGCAACTTCCGGTCGTGGAACCCACAGATCCAATGCCGTGAATCCAGCGAAGGCCAAAGACAAGCAGCTCGGCCAGAGAATGTTTTCGTACTCGAGTGAGAAAGCATAGAAGCTATCGGCGGCGGTCATATGGAGCGTCCCCAACAGTGTTCCAATGACGATTAGAGGAATACTGAAATTTACAACGATTGAAATAATTCGAATCACCCGTGAGGGACCGACGATATTTCTAATCCTGAGAATGCTTCCAGTGAGTGCTAGTAAGAGCCCAATAACAATGGCGATAGCGACTGGTTTCGTGAGCCAAAATTAATGGGTTGTCATGGAAGAGGTGGAAGCCAAAAGTAAGAGAAGTGGAAGGCCGCCAACGAAAATAAGATAGGTGGATGTCTCCCATGCGTTCCATTGAGTGTCGACAGTCGCGCTGCGTAGATTTGACATTATTCCTCCTAGTGGAACGAATTCGGATCCCATTGGTTGCAGCAGGAGCCGATTATGCAAACGATGGCCAGTTTGGAGTGAACTAGACTTCTTCCTTGAAATTGAAGGAAAAGTGGTCAGCGCAAAGCTGGCGGTGGCGGTGAGGAAGCCGCGAAGGAAAGACAGGGTGGCGTGCAACGGTTCTTTGGTGCACCCATGAATAATTATCCCCGGGTGTTTAATCCCTTGTCAATAGTTTTTCTGCAGGTCAAGGCATAAAAATGTGGGGCGACCACATCGAGGGTCGCCCCACAACTATTGAAGGGGGTTGGTGCTTGGCTTTAGGCGGCTGTGTTCATTACCAGGGCAGTGATTGCCGGGCTGATGAGAATCAGAGCTAAGGCTAGTGCGCCGTAGAGATTTCGTTGGTATGAGGGGCCTTCAGAAGCGGTCTGATGCCAGATCGCTGCAAAAGGTAAGAAGACTGCGGCCAGTAATCCCGCAACGAGAACCATGGGGCGCAGTGCTGGAGCAAAAACGCAGGCGAAAAGGGCGACTGCAAGGATGATGGGAGTGATTAGGGATTTTCTCACGAAAAAATCATAAATCTGGGTAGAGGGAGCTTCAGTACAAGCGCTTGTGATTTTGATTAAGTCTGCGACTGTGTGCATATTACGGCTGAATAGTTTCCAGCTACATGCATAAATAGTGATGCTTCGTCAATGGTTTAGAGCGTGAAAAGTGGTCCCCGGCCTGGACATCCAGACCGGGGACCACTCAGTAATTCGCTAGAGGCGCCCTAGATCACTGATCTGCTGCGCTGGGGTGCGTCATGTCGGCGGGAACAACCCACGCGTCGAACTCTTCGGGGGTGACAAAGCCCAGCTCAAGAGCGGACTCACGCAGAGAAATGCCCTTGTGATGTGCGTTCTTCGCAATCTTTGAAGCCTTGTCATAACCGATGTGGCGGTTCAAAGCGGTCACCAGCATCAGGTTGATATCCAAGTGATGCTGGATCTTCTCACAGTTGGGCTCGATGCCGTACGCGCAGTGGATATCGAAGAAACGCACGCATCGCCAAACGGTCGGATGGATTCAGAACGTTCCACGCCACTAACGGGCGAAAAACGTTGAGCTGGAAGTTGCCCTGAGAGCCGGCGAAACCAACGGTTGCGTCGTTGCCGAAGACTTGGGTCGCGACCATGGTCATGGCCTCGCACTGGGTCGGGTTGACCTTGCCGGGCATGATGGACGAACCGGGTTCATTCTCGGGAATGATCAGTTCGCCGATGCCATCGCGCGGGCCGGAGGCGTACCAGCGCACATCGTTGGCAATCTTCATGAGCGCATCGGCCAGAACACGCAGTGCGCCAGAGACCAAAACGAGTGCGTCGTGTGCGCCCAGGGCTGCGAAGAGGTTATCGGCCTGCTTGAACTCAATGCCGGTTTCCTCAGAAATCTTCTTCGCGGCGAGCTTGCCGAAAGCGGGGTGAGCGTTAGGCCCGTTCACTGCGGTTCCACCGATCGCCAGCTCGCGTGCGCGAGAATCCGCGTAGCGAATGCCGTCGAGGGCGAAATCAATTTGCGCAACCCAGCCGGAAATAACCTGGCCAAGAGTAATGGGGGTGGCGTCCTGCAGGTGGGTGCGTCCCACCATGACGACATCCGCGTATTCCTTTGACTTTGCATCCAAAGTATTGCGCAGCTGCTCAACGCGCGGATACATCGCTTGGAGTTCCTGGACCACAGCAATGTGCATTGCAGTGGGGAAGGTGTCATTCGAGGACTGGCCGCGGTTCACATGGTCATTGGGGTGAACGGGAGTCTTGGAGCCCATGACGCCACCAGCAAGCTCGATCGCGCGGTTGGAGATGACTTCGTTCGCGTTCATGTTCGACTGCGTGCCGGATCCAGTCTGAAGACGACCAGCGGGAAGTGATCATCAGAGCTTGCCCTCGATCACCTCGTCGGCGGCGCGAGCAATCAGGTCTGCGATGTCCTGGGGAGCTCGCCGAGTTCGGCGTTTGCAAGCGCAGCAGCCTTCTTCAAAGTGCCAAGTGCGCGAACCATGGGGCGTCCCCACACGAAAGTGTTACGACCGATGTCGAAGTTGTGGAGCGAACGCTCTGTTTGTGCGCCCAGTAACGATCGACAGCAACCTCAACGGTGCCCATGGAATCGGATTCGGTACGAGTATTTTCTGCCACGAGTGCCTCCTTCACATCTGTGACCAGGAATGTACGTCTTAAGCCTACTCGGAGAGTGCCAATTTTCAGGGGTCACTCGTCCTAGCCTTAGACAGAAAATAGAAAACGCAAGAGCGTGAGAGTGCAGTCGCGCGTAGGGTGGAAAAGTGAATCCAATCAAGAAGACGATCTTGCTCACGCAAGCACTGTGGGCAAAGCACACCGTCCGCCTCGCCCCTGAACCGCCCGGACTGCGCAGCGGGGTAGTCCTTCCTTCTTCACCCATTGCCGAGGCCGCAGCCGAGCCCCTACGTCTGGTGGCCGTGGGTGATTCTTTAGTCGCCGGCAGTGGCGTTGACAATCAAAGTGATGCACTTACTCCACGGATTGCGCAAAAAATCTGTCGGGAGTTTGGAATTGACTATGCCGATGTGGCACACGCTGAACTTGTCCCAGATTTTTGGGCGAGTGATGGTTTCCATCCCGGTGCTCCCGGCTACGAACAAGCTTCAGGATTGGTTATTAACGCGATGAGTTTTCTTCCATCTTTGACTGCTACGATCCGCTAAAATGCGACGCGCTATGCTGATCGTCAAGGAGTGTCAGGTGGAACAAGCAGTCGTGACCCTCACTGAGTGTCGCAAGGCGCGCGCTGCGATTTTTGCGCTTTTCTTCACTAATGGCGCGCTCTTGGGCAGTCTTGTTTTACGCTTCCCTGAAATTAAAGATGCCTTCGGTCTTTCCTCCAGTGCCTATGGTGCAACCATCGCGCTGTCATCCCTGGGAGGAATTCTCGCTGGTCCTTTCGCTGCGCGAGCGGTTCGCTCACTTAACCTCGCGCGTGGTTGCCTCGGTCATGACCATCGGGGTCGGTCTTGCGGTTCTCTTCATTGGCTCTCACCTCAACGCTTCGCGCCCATGCAGGTGTCTCGCCAACTGTTGCCACAATTCTCTACGTCATTCTTGCCTCGAGTTTCCTCCTCAATGGCTGCAGTGATTCAATCGTTGATGTTGCACAGAACATGCAGAGATTTCGTCTCCAGCGCCTCTATGGTCGGCCAATCATCAGTGCTTTCCACGGGATGTGGTCTGTCGGAGCTGCGGTTGGTGGTCTCTTTGGTGTCTTGACCACTACTTTCACATTTTCCTCTTCTGATCCACAGCCTCGTTGCCTCATGCATCTGCATCGCACTTGGGTTCGCTGGTGATGCCCTTCACTATCCATGCGCAGACCCACAAGACAACAACGAACGACGAGGCCGATGATTCCTCCCGAGTGCGGACAGTTTCGTGGCATCCGGTCCTTGTCCTTGCTCTGCTCGTCATCTTGTGTATTTCAGGCATGCTGATTGAAGACGCCGCCTCCTCGTGGGCGACGCTCTTCATGCGAGACTATGCCCACGCCGGTGCGGGACTCGCTGGTTCGAGGCTATGTCGTTCTCTTAACAACGCATGCGTGTGGCCGTTTTATCGCTCGATTCGACTTTGTTCATCGTTATGGCCCCGTGCCGTCATTTGTGGGGGAGGGAACCCTCATTTTGATCGGAATGGGAAGTGCTCTCGCCATTGGCACATTCCCCGCGCTTCTCGTTGGTTTCGCCGCCGCAGGACTGGGATGCGCGGCCTCGGTACCTCTGGCCTACAACGCAGCCCACGATATCCGCGGGATGAACCCCGCCACGGGACTGACGATCGTCTCCTGGCTGGGGCGCCTCGCCTTCCTTGCGGCACCCCCGCTTGTCGGCCTCGTTGTGCAGCACACCTCGTTGCTTTCGGCGATGATCGTCATCCCACTCGCGGGCGCGGGGCTGGTCCTGACCTCAACTGTGCTTGCCCGCAGGGGCGTTAACGTGCAGAAGTGACGACATGGACTTCTTAGGAATCAGCGGACCCGAAGCGATCATCATCGCCGTGGTGGTCCTCGTGGTTCTGGGGCCCAAGGGAATGAGCGAGGCTGCGCGACGCATCCTCGAAGTGCGCAGACGCTGGTTGGAGGTGTCGGCCTCGTTCAGGAGCCAATCGGATCAGGCGATGGCGCAGCTTCGCGCTTACGCTTCCGACGCCTCGCAAGAAGATCGCGAAGCCAGCACACCCCAAGCGCACCAAAATACAGGGCAAGAAGTGCGCACATCTGAAGAATCATCGACCACAGGTCGAGGAGTGGATTCGTAATCGCCGCAAAAACTGTCGCACCCACGACTGCCCACCTCCAGCGGCGCAGAATCTGAGAGTCGAGGCGACCAAGCCAAAGGTGTGAATCCCGATGATGATCATGGGGAAAAGGAAAGACGCACCGATCACCAAAGTCGGGATCACGACGAAGCTGATATGAATCAAAATCCAGCGGCGCAGGGGTGCCTTGGGGAAGCTCAGAAAGTAAAAGGCTGACCGCGTGGGGGAGGAACCAGAGCGCCGAGGCGACTCCCGCAAGGAAAAGAATCGCGCTGGGAATTGCGATCAGTGCGGTGCGTCGTTTTTCCGTGCGCGTGAGAGCGGGGGCGATGAAGAGCCAGAGTTGGGTCAGCCACCACGGAGTTGTCAGGGATGAAGCCCGCCCAGAGTGCGAAGGTGATGTGTGTCGAAAAGGGGCCGATGATCGTGCGGAAGTTGATTCCCGAGGGCCCCGGCTGAGGCGAGTGGACGCGTGAGCCACGTGGTTGCCGGGTGTGAGGAACCACGCGCCGATTGCTCCAACGAGGATGCCTGCAAGACTGAGCAGAAGCCGCGCGCTCAGCTCGAGGAGGTGGCGCGTCAATGACATATATGCGTCAGAATCAGCCCGGGTCATTGGTTCGCAGCGAAATGATGGCGCGTTGAGAAGGGAATTACTTCGACGAATCTGTGTTTTCAGGCTCAGACATGGATGTCTGCTCGCTGGTGGATGAGGAGTCTTGAGACAGGTCGTTCATTTCCTCTTTGAGGATTTTTGCGCTCTTGCCGATGGAGCGTGCCAAGTCGGGGAGCTTTTGAGCGCCAAAAAGAACAAGGACAACGATCAAGACGATGATCCAGTGGATGGGACGCATGGGTTCTCCTTCTGATGCGGCTTCTGGGTTGAGCCTACACCGCCTTTCGTCTGTTCAGCGTGAGAAAGACAACGAAAGGGGACGTACTTAGATAACACAGGTTATCCTAAGTTCAGTAAATTAGGTTATGAATGGTTGTCGTAAATCATTCGGTTGGGAGATGAATGTTCCTCGCGAACTTCTTGATTGCCCTCAGAGAGGGAGTTGAAGCCGCACTGATCGTCGGAGTTGGCGGCCTACTTGGTGAAGGTTGGACGCAGGAACCTGCTCCCCAAAGTATGGTTTGGCGTCATCATTGCCGCAGCGCTGCCCTTAAGCCTCGGCGCAATCATGACCTGGGGTCCCTACACCTGTCATTCCAGGCGCAGGAAATCCTCGGCGGAACGCTCTCACTGGTCGCCGTTGCCATGGTGACGTGGATGATCCTGTGGATGAGTTCAAACTCCCGCCAATTTGCGCGCAAACTTCGTGAGGATACTGCAGCGCAACTTGCATCTGGCTCAGAGTGAGAGGTCGTGTGGATTGCCTTCATTGCAGTTGCACGAGAAGGCATTGAAACCCGCGCTCTTCGTGTGGGCAACAATCAAATCCTCGGCAGAAAACGCGATCGCAGCCCCCGCGCTTGGGGTGGTCACGGGTTTGCTCGTCGCCGTTGTTATCGGCTGGCTCATCTACACCGGCGCAGCTCGAATTAACCTTTCAATCTTCTTCAATATCACCGGTCTGCTTCTGATCTTCGTTGCGGCAGGAATCGTTTCCTACGGTATCGGCGATCTTCAGGAAGCCTCGGTGATTCCGGGATGGGGAACCCCCATCTATGACATCACCGCATACCTTGATGGCTCGGTCTACTCGTGGCTGACCACCTCCTCGTGGTGGTGGACCCTTCTGGAAGCAATGTTCAACGTCAATGCTTCCCCGACACATCTCCAGCTCATCGGCTGGGTGCTCTACATCGTCATCATTCTGCCGCTCTTCCTGGTCCGTTCCGGGATGGTCGGCGCCAAACACCCCCCTAAAGGAGAACAGATACCTCCCGCACGCGCCTCGTCATTGGAGTTGCAGCTGTTCTCTGCTGGGTTTGAGGCGCATGCGTCGTAATAACCCTCAGACGCTTCGGCCTCGGGAAGTGCTGGCGCAAGCGACGCACCCGCTGACCGTCACCATCACCGACGACACGTGTAAGGTTTCCGCCGCGAGCGTTCCCTCAGGCGTCGTCACCTTCAAACTGACCAACAATGGAACCGTCCGCAACGAATTTGAAATTCTTGCCGAAGACAAGCTCCGCATTGTTGGAAGCGCGAAAATCTGGGCCCCGGAACCTCGGTCGACTACACCGTCACCCTGCAGCCCGGTAAGTACTTCACCGCCTGTAAGAAGAACATGGTTGGCGCACTTGTCGGCGCAACTGAGTTCACCGTGACCGACTCTGGAAAGCCCGTCGAGGTTAGCTCGGACGAGCAGGCACAGATCGACGCCGCCGTCACGAACTACACCGCATACGTCCGTGATCAGTCCGGTCAGCTCCTGGAGCAAACCAAGTCCTTCGCTGAGCTGTACAAGAAGGGCGATTTTGAGGCAGCACGCAAGGCCTACGCCCCCACGCGCATGTACTACGAGCGCATCGAGCCCACTGCCGAGGCCTTCGGTGACATTGACCCCGCACTGGATCAGCGTGAAGCTGACTGGCAGGAAGAAGGCGCTGACGGTGAATGGGCCGGCTGGCACGCAATTGAAAAGGACCTGTGGCGTCCCGATGGCTACCAGGGGCCTGAGCGAGACGAGGCGCTCAAAAGATGGCCGATAAGCTGGTCGAAGACACTCGAAGCTTTACGATCTGGTCTGCTCCAACGACTTCAAGATCTCTCTGTCGGATATCTCCAACGGCGCAATCTCGCTGCTCGAAGAGGTTGCAACCACGAAGATCACCGGTGAAAAGCCTTCTCTCACACTGACCTGTATGACTTCGTCGCAAACGTCGAGGGCGCGAAGGTCGCATATGGGGATGTTGAAGATCTCGCGAAGGCAAGGGACTCCAAGCTGGCCGGAAAGATCAGCGATGCCTTCACCGAGCTTCAGCACGAGCTCGATAAGCACAAGGACGGCGACGGTTGCGTCTCCTACGACAGCATTGACGAAGCGGGCCGCAAGGCCCTTTCCGACAAGGTCAATGCGCTTCGCTTGCCCCTGGCACAGCTGACGGCAGCAATTGTCCAGTAAGTACTAGTTACAACTCGTTGGGCGTGGCGCACCTGAAGGCGCGCCGCCCAACATCACTTTCACCATCCGTCTGTCATCAAAGGACCCAGTCATGACTCAGCATCACGAAGCAGCTGAAAACAATGGCAATGCCGATCACGAGGGCACCAAAGAAGGACTCTCGCGTCGCCAATTTTGAGGATTAGCCGGCCTCGGCGCACTTACCCTTGGGCTGGGCGGTGGCGGCGGATTTGCCCTCGGTCGCCACGCGGGTGATGGCATCGATTCCGATGTCATGAAGAAGACCTACGAGTTCCGCGGTGAACACCAGCAGGGAATCATTACCCCAGCTCGGCAGCAGATGCACACTGCCGCATTCGACTGAACGACTACGAACCGTGACACGCTCATTGAACTTCTCCAAGACTGGACCTTGGCCGCTGAACGCATGACCCATGGCGAACTCGTCAAGGACTACACAACTTCACTGACGAGGCGCCGGCCGATACCGGTGAGTCGATGGGGCTTGGCCCTGCCAGCCTGACCATCACCTTCGGGGTTGGCAAAACCTTGTTCATCGATGACGAGGGCCGAGATCGCTTCGGTCTTGGCGATAAACTTCCCGTTGCCCTGCGTGACGGCATTCCGCCCATGGCAGCAGAGAAACTCGACCCCAAGCGCGGCGGCGGAGACCTCATCATCCAGGCCTGTTCCGAAGACCCCATGGTCAATCTCCACGCCCTTCACAACCTCACGCGCATCGCATTTGGTCGCGCGACCATGCGCTGGACGCAGCTGGGATACGGGCGAACCTCATCGACCTCAAAGTCCCAGGAAACGCCTCGTAATCTTTTTGGCTTCAAGGATGGAACATCCAACATCAAGGCCGAAGACTCTCAAGCCGAATTGGATAAGCACCTGTGGATCCAAGCCGGTGATGATCAGGGTGCATGGGCTGCAGGAGGCTCCTACATGTGCGTTCGCAAAATCAAGATGATGATGGAGGTCTGGGACGATCTGGTCTTGGCTGAACAAGAACAGATCATCGGACGCGACAAGATCCACGGAGCGCCTCTGTCGGGCGGCGAAGAATTCACCAATCCTGATTTCGCGAAGGAAGGACAAGAGGGTAACCCCACTGTCGGTTCCTCCGGCAGCTGTGCCCCGGACTCTCACGTCGCCATGATGAACCCAAATAACAACTCGGGGCGGCGCATGCTGCGACGCGGACTACAGCTATCTCGAGGGCGTGGACTACTTGGGGAGCGCTTGGACGCGGGCCTCTTCTTCGTTGCTATGTGCGTAACCCCGCTGAGGGCTTTATCCCCGTTTTGGCGAAGATGAGGCGATCAGCTGACCGAGTACCTCCAGCACTTGGCCTCAGGCGTGTACCTCATGTTCCCCGGAGTGCGTGAGAACGACACCTACGTTGGTCAAAGCTCTTTGAGTAGGAAGGGAATAGTGTGAGTGACAACGATGTGACTAACGTGCCTCAGGAAGAAGATAGCCAGAACGCATTACCGATTTCTCAGCGTCCGGCACTCTGCGGGCACTGGGTCCTCGCGAGAGTCGGAAAGAAAGTTCTGCGTCCCGGCGGCTTGGAACTGACTCTTCAGATGCTCTCCGACGCGAAACTAACGGGCTCCCGGGTGGTTGAATACGCTCCCGGGTTGGGGCGAACCGCATCGGAAATTCTTGCTGCGCGCCCGGCTTCGTACACCGGGGTCGACAAGGACCCGGTTGCTGCCAAACACGTGAGAGAGTTGGTCGGCACGCGGGGGACAGTAATCAATGCCGATGCCGCTGATACCGGACTGGAATCGGGGTCTGCCGACGTTGTCGTTGGTGAAGCCATGCTGACTATGCAGGGAGAGAAGTCCAAGAAAGCCATCATTTCCGAGGCCGTGCGGCTGCTGGCACCGGGGAGGACGCTACGCGATCCACGAGGCTTGCCGTCAGACCCGATGATATCGACGAAGAATTGCATACGCAGATTCGAAAAGACTTGGCGCGTGCGATTCGAGCATGAATGCTCGTCCCCTCACATGTGCGCAGTGGTCCCAGCTTTTGGAAGAATGTGGACTGACGGTCGATAGCGTTCACACCGCGCCTATGGCTCTCCTTGATTTTTCGCGGAATATTCGCGATGAGGGTTTTCTTCAAACCCTGCGGATTATTCGAAATGTTCTTTCAGATCGAGAGGCTGCGCGCCCGTGTGTGGAGATAGAAAGACTTTCCGCACCTATCAAAGATTCAATGTGCGGGGGGTGACAATCGTGGCCCACAAGCCGCTGGAAGGAGACACCAATGACGCTCAGTGACGACACCAATCTTGAGGTCCCCGTGCCGATCATGACCGATGTTCAAGACATTGCGTCCATGATTCAGGTCAATGAGGGGCAACGGTTTCTCGCACGGTTATGCACTGTGAGGAATGCGACTGGTTCTTTTCTCCTTCGATACCGACGAACTACTGAGTGAGCACACTGCGGCAATGCCCGTGATCCTCCAGACCCTCGAGGGTGCTCTGGAAATCACCGCTGACGGTCGTACGGTGATTCTGCGCCCGGGAGATATGATCCACTTCGGAACGCGACTGCCTCACGCCGTGCGCGCTGCCCGAGGCCTTCAAGATGGCGCTGTTCATGTTGGATTCACGTGAGCGATCACCAGAAGTAAGGTGAAAAAGTCGATCGGGGCTGGGTTTGTGATAGCAGCCCCTTTCGTATGAGAGATTCAGTCGACGAGGCCGTTGACGGCGCCGTCCAACTCGCGCAGCCACGCCTCGGCGGATACATCCGAAGGCATACGCCAATCTCCGCGCGGGGAAAGCGACCCGCCAGCCATAACCTTGGGGCCATTGGGGAGCGCGCTGCGCTTGAACTGCTGGAGTGAAATAACGACGGATAAACAGGCGCTCCCACTTCACGATCTCGTCCAAGGAATACGACACCTTGTCCTCTTCGGGGTAGCCAGCTGGCCAGTTGCCGCGAGACGCATCCGACCACGCGTGCTCTGCCAAGAATGCCAATCTTGGACGGGCGAGCTCCACGTCAAAGCACGTGGTACAGGTTGAAGTCTTGCAGGTTGCAGGGCCGATCTTGTCCTGCGTGGACTGCATCTTTTGTCCGGGCTTCGCGGGAACAAGCTCCGGAGAAATTTCGGTTCCCAGAATCGACAGTAAAATCTCGCCAACTTCGGGGGAGAACTGGCCGGAAGACACCACCCAACGAATCAAGTGCTGGATCATCGTCTTGGGGACGCCGGTATTGACGGCGTAGTGGCTCATCTGGTCGCCCACACCGTACGTGCACCACCCAGCGCAAGCTCTGAGAGATCACCGGTACCCAAGACAATACCGCCCAGGTGATTTGCGAGGCGGAAAAGATAGTCCGTGCGCAGTCCTGCCTGAACGTTCTCAAAAGTAACGTCGTAGTCGTCGTGACCATCTGCGTAGGGGTGATCGATATCAGCCAGCATCTGCCTGGCCGCAGGGGTGATATCGATTTCCTTGAAGGAGACTCCCAGTCGTTCGCACAGCACAATCGCATTGGTCTTCGTGCATGCGAAGTCACGCAAAGCCGGGAAGCGTGTAGCCCAGAATATCTGTACGCGGACGACCCAAGATCCATTGCTCGAGCCGCAACGATCAACGCGTGCGTTGAGTCCAAGCCGCCAGAAACCCCAATGACAACGGGCTGCGCCAGATCAGGCGCTTCACGAGCCCCGCAACCTGGATGTTGTGAGCCTCATGTCAGTCCTGCTCCAGCTGGCTCGGGTCGTCGGGGACGAGGGAAGCGATCGACCTCGCGTTCCAAACCCAGATCCGTTCGCGGCGGGTTCATCTCAATAGCAATGCTGTAGGGGCGTGGAATCGAGAGGCCCTCAAAGCATCTTTGAGCGTTGTCGGTGAAAAGATTCTGACGCGTGCGCTCGGTGCGCAGATGCTCAATATCAACGTCGGCAATGGTGATCTGGGTTCCCGGGCCGAAACGCTCCCCGGCGGCAAGAAGCTGGCCGGCCTCGTAGATCAGGGTCTGCCATCCCAAGCAAGGTCGGTCGTTGACTCACCCGGGCCGGCGGCGGTGTGAGACGTAGGCGCAGGCGCAGCGCGCGGAGGTCGACTGTGCGAGGGCTTGCGTTCATCGCCTCGTCCGACGGTGATGAGAGGCGCTCAGGTTGGCAGGACAGTTGCGCCTGCAGAGCGCAGAGTGAAGCAGGGGTGACGGGAACCCACATGTCTTCGCAGACCTCAATACCCACACAGCCCTGGGATGTCGGTCACGTCGATTGTGACGGAGCCAAAAAGGCAGAAGGGGAGCATCCCGTGTGAGGGCTCTGTTGGGGCCCACGGAGCTTGAAGAAGATCGTTATCAAAGCTCCGGCGGAGTCGCGAAATGACGCTTTTCGTAGAACTCGCGGTAGTTCGGAAGATAGGGACTTCGGGATGACAGCAAGTGCGCGGCCTCGGTGAATCGCAACCCGCGCAATTTGTAGAGGCTGCACCCTTGCGCAGTGGCGCGCCGACGACGATCAGGGGGAGAAGATCCGCGCTGGCAGCAATGATGGTGGTCAGCGCGCGCTCGACCTCATCAAGAAGAACATCTTGAAGGAGAAGATCATCGATTGCATACCCTGAAACGCACAACTCAGGGAAGAGTGCGATCGAGACGCGCGTTCATCGCAGCTTCGCGCGGCTGCAATGATTTCTTCAGCATTGGCCAATGGCTGTGCGGGATGAACGAGGGAGCGTCACTGCCGCCACGCGTGCGAAAGCCCTGGTCGTAAAGGGAATGGAAGTTCGTGGCTTTCCTCCTGAGTCGCTAGGGCTATTGTCGCCTACTTGGGCGGCTTGCGCCTTCTCGAGGTCGTAGCTGGCTTGGTGTGTCTACTTCAGTTCGTTCATGATCTGTTCAAAAGAGTGAGCAACGGGGTCGCGGATGATGAGGTCTGCGTCAGCGTCGGCGTTCGTTGGCGTCGCGTTCATCAAGACCAGGTGTGTGAACCCGAGAAATAGTTAGCAATCCCAGCGGGATAGACGACCAGAGATGTTCCAGCCACGATTAAGAGATCGGCGTGCGAGATTGCCTGCACGGCGCCACTGATGAAACGTCCTCGTTCAGTGCCTCGCCGTACATGACGATATCAGGACGGAGCTGTCCCGTGGCAGCGACGGCAGTTAGACTAGCTCTTCGGGGCATCAGGGAATGGAAGGAGCGAATAGCCAGCGCCGCAAGCGGTGCACAGAAGGGCTACTCAATTTTCGTGAAGCTCCCAGACTGTGCGTGAGCCGGCGCGCTGGTGAAGACCGTCGATATTTTTGGTAGTGACGCACTCGAGAAGCCCATCTGCCTCGAGCGTGGCAAAGTGCTGATGGGCGCCGTTGGGTTCTACCGGCTAGCATGTACCTCATGGAACCACTCCCAATAGGCCTCAGGGGTGAACCGAGAAAATCGATACTGAGGACCTGCTCCAAAGATTGTGCGCTCTTGGAAGTAGAAGCCGTTCGCGCCGCGAAAGTCGAGAATGCCTGACTCCGTGGAGACGCCAGCCCACCGAAAAATACTGTTGAAGGAGGGTGTGAATCCAATTCGCAGAGGGTTGAAGTATCAGTGGACACCGTAACTCCTTTGTCGTTCGATGCCTTCAAGAATACGCCGAGGCCGGGGGTGCGCATGGCAGCCCCGGCCTCGTATCGAGAAAGGGCAAAGCGTCAGATCAGGTGAGAGCCCTGACGTGCGATCGCAAGTTCCTCGTTCGATGGGAACAACCATGACAGTAACAGAGGAATCGTCGGTCGAAATGGTCGTTGCGGTCGAGAAACGCTGGTTGTTCACCTCGTCGTCGATGCGCACACCGAAGGGAGGAGACGCTCGCAGACCTCGCGGCGAAGATCGCATCGTTCTCGCCAATGCCAGCGGTGAAGGTAGTGACATCGAGTCCACCGAGCTCAGCGCGTGGGAGGCCGATGTAGCCGGTGATGCGGGTGACGTAGATGTCCAAGGCGAGGCGTGCGCGGCGTGCGACTTCGGGGTCCTCGGAGATCGACCATGTGGCGAACGGCGCGCATGTCATTCTCCGGTCAAGCCAGAGACCTGACTGCTTGGTGGAAGAGATCGTCGACTTCGTTGGCGCTCCAGCCGGTCTGACGCTGCAGGTGGAAAAACGACGGCGGGTCGATATCGCCGGTGCGGGTTCCCATGGCCAAACCCTCAAGAGGTCAGGCCCATCGAGGTATCGATCGGACGGCCGGCCTTGACCGCGAACACCGATGCGCCATTGCAGGTGAAGGACGATCTGACGCAGAGCATCGTTACCCATGAGGCGAGACAACCTGACCGAGACGTACTGAGGTGAGAAGTGCCGTGAGCGCATGGCGGCGCACGGCGTACTCGGCGACTTCCTCCTGCGAGAGCATAGGTTGCGGTCTCTTCGGGAAGACGCTGGAAGAAAGCGGTATCGAAGACTGCCACGTGAGGGGTGTCAGGCATGAGCTCGCGGGCAACGTCAATGCCCTTGAGGTGTGCGGGGTTATGCAGGGGAGCCAAGGCGCACGCTCGTCGATGGTCGCGGACTTCGTCGGTGATCGAGTGCCGGTCCGTCGAAGTACTTACCGCCCTGAACGATGCGGTGACCAACGGCAACAATGTTGGCCTCGGCAAGAGAAGGGTCGACCTCATCAAAGAGGCGCAGAACTTCGCGCATGCCAACTTCGTGGTCAGCAATAGGTTCGTTCACATCGACGACCTTCTCGCCGTACTTGTGCTGGATGTGGCCCTCAGATTCGCCGATGCGCTCAGCGAGGGCCCTTGGCGATCGCGTCCCTCGCTATCGAGGGTTCAGCTAAGCTGGTATTTGATGGAGGAAGAACCAGAGTTAATAACAGGGGCGGTGTCGGTCACGTATACCTTCCTTGCAAGTGCTGACGACCCAGGGGCAGGATTGATGGAGCCAGAGCCGTCCGCCCGGATTGTGCTATGGGCAGTTAGCTGAATTTTACTCGCGTCTATGCGGACGTGATTCGGTGTGGGATTGTCACTCGAAATCTATTAGCCCTGCGCCTGAACGGCTGTCAAGGCGACGGTATTGACAATATCTTCCACCAAAGCGCCGCGTGAGAGATCGTTCACGGGCTTGTTAAGTCCCTGCAGAGCCGGGCCAATCGCAGCAGCACCGGAAGAGCGCTGAACGGCCTTGCCAGCAATATTTCCAGCATTGAGCAGGGGAAGATGAAGACGTTCGCGTGGCCGGCGACAGGGGAATCGGGCAGCGGCCGAGGCAACAGCCTCGTCAGCGGAAGCGATCAGATTGGATTGGTCCCTCAAGGGGCCAGCTCAGGAGCCTTCTCGCCGGAGCCAGGCGGGTGGCCTCATTTAGCCGCATCCACGTCCACGCCGAACCGGAGGGTTTCCGGTGGAGTAAGGAGACATGGCAACCTTCGGATCGAGGCCGAACTGGCGCGCGGTCGCGGCGAAGAGATTGCGATATCAGCAGGCTGCTCGGGGTCGGGTTCGGGTTGATAGCGCGGTCGCCGAATGCCCACGCGATCTCTTTCGGTAGCATGAGGAAGACCGAAGAAACGATCCAGACGCCAGGCGGTGTAATGATCTGGAAGGAAGGAACTGATGGGTGAGGCGGTGGTGTGGATGGCGCCTGATACCATGCCGTCGGCGTCGCCCGTATGGACCATCATCGTGCCGAAGTAGGAAACGTCGCGAACCTTATCGCGAGCCTGCTCAATGGTTACGCCCTTCTTGGCGCGCAGACGTGCGAATTCCTCGGCGTAGCGCTCTGCGTATGCGGGGTCATCGACGGAAACGACGGTGGCTGCCGAAACATCAAGCCAAGTTCCGCTGCGTGCGTTGATCGCCTGAGCATCGCCGGGCAATACGAGTCGGCACAGTTCGCGCTCAAGGGCTGATTGCTGCTGCGCGCGGACGCGATCATCTTCGGTTCGAGCAGACGATGCGCTTGCGGTTGGAGCGGGCACGCTCGATGAGGTCTGCCTGGAAAGACAAGGGAGTGACGACCTGCGGTGCCTCAAGCGCGGAGGCCGCTTCCAGAGTCTGTGCGCTGAAGGTAGTTCCAGAATGGGTGGTTCCGTCTGAACGTGCGAGGCCATGGCCGCGGGAGAGCAACCGCTGCGAGGCGGGTTGCATGCTGGCGTACGCGCGCTCAGAACCTCAATCTCGCGCTGCACGAGCTCCGGGCGATGCGCCTTCGGTGTCAAAAGCGGCGATCACGCGCGCATTGGTTGGAAAACAGCGACGTCGGTTCCAGCCCAAGGTGTCAAAAGTCGACACAGGCCCTCGAGGTGCATCAATGGACGACGTCTTCTGTGTGAGCGGATATCTTCCACGACGCGGGGAGGGGCTTGCTCGGGGTTGGAGGTGATGGCCTCGATTGTCGAGTGCCACCGGCGCGCTCACCCGTGCCAGCGTTGAAGGGGACAAGCTTGGCGAGTCGTCACTGACCTGTGAGGCGGCTACTGCCTGTGCGGCAATGACGATAAAACAGGCGGTCACGGATGCTCGCGTGCGTGATTGGGTCTACTAGCGGGGCTGATTGGTTTGAAAGACCAGAAAAGTAACAGACCATGGTAGTCCTCCCGTGTTGAGTGCGTCGCGCTCATCCCCGTTGACGCGATAGGCTGTGAGCTATGGAAGAGGAATCCTCAGGATCGACAGGCGGAATTGCGACGCTAGCGAGCGTTGCTTTTGTTGTCCTCTCCTGCATGGCGATGGCTGTTCTTGCGGTGATGAATCATCCTCATAAAGCGGTTCTTCTCCTGGTGGTGACCATGTTCGTCATGGCGGCAATGCGCGCAGTGTGGCCTGGTCGCCCATGGTTCGCTTCGCGCCGTCGGTGGGCCGATGTTGGGCTCTATGTCGTTCTTGGAGCGCTTATCTGGTACTTCTCTCCCTACACCGCAACCCTCGGCCTCGGCTAATGTGACCCAGTAAACATTTGTTTCATATTGTGGGCATTGCTGACTTCTTGTTCTAAACCTGAGACTCTTGCCAAGTCCGTAATCAATCACAAGAGGTTTATGCAATGAGAAAGTTCCTCGAACAAAGCGGCATCCTTTTATGGGTGCTGGCGGCTATTGTTTTGGCTTTGGTCCTCGGCTCCGTCACCGTTGGTGGATCCCACATTATGCCCTCCGGTCTGGGCAATGTGTTCGTCACTTTCTCTACTATTTTCGGGCAGTTCTTGTCCTTCTCTATTCCGCTGATCATCATCGGCCTAGTGACCCCTGCAATCGCGGACCTCGGTAAGGGGGCCGGCCACTGGCTGGGGCTTACCGCAGCGCTCGCCTACGCCTCGACGATGTTCGCAGGCTTCTTGACCTACGGTGTATGCGCATACTTCTTCCCGAAGGTTCTTGTTGGGCAGCTGACTCAGGTAGAAACTCCGAAGGAAGTCCTCAAGACCTACTTCACCATCGAAATGCCTCCGGTCGTTGGTGTGATGACCGCACTCTTGCTGTCCTTCGTCGTTGGAATTGGGCTGTCCTTGGTGCCCCGGGGCGTTCTGCGCAAAGGGCTTCATTGAGTTCCGTGCGATCATCACCCATGATCGAGAACATCATCGTTCCTCCGCTTCTACATCTTCGCTTTCTTGAACCTGGCCTCACCGGTGAAGCGGTGCATCATGCGCACGCTCATCCGCGTCGTCGTGATCGTGCTCATCCTTGAAGTTGTCATTCTGCTGACCCAGTACTTCGTTGCTGGCGCCATTGGACGCGTCAACCCCTTCAAGGCTCTCTTCACCATGCTGCCCGCCTACCTCGCGGCACTGGGCACCTCCTCCTCCGCTGCGCGATTCCCGTCACCCTTCGTCAAACCCGCGGTGACGCGGTGTCTCCGCCACGCTGATGTCACCCTTCCACCTGGCGCGCGATCGACCGGGTCGACGAATCTTCGCCTTTGCTTCTCGCGATCGTCTACACGGGGCATGACCGTGACCTACCGCGTGCAGTTTGATCTCTTCGCTCGAGCATCGCCAGGTTTGCTGCTCCGGGTGTCCCCGGCGGTACGCGGCAACCGGTATCTTGCAGTCGATGCTGCAGGCTTCGATGATTCTGCAGTTACTCTGATGATTGCCACCTACATTGCGCTGGACTCCTTCGGAACTGCAACGGAGCGTGACCGGTGACGGTGCAATCGCGATCATCATGGATCGAGGTCACCGGCGCAGGTTGGGACCGAGGGCGATTCGAGCACACTCGTGACGCTTGCCTTCGATGGATGGCGCACCTCCACAGGTTTCTGCAGGCGTTGTAGCCCGAAGGCTCGCAAGTCTGCTGCTCTGAACGGCGACCATCCACCGAGCGGTCGTTTCCTGACGATCTCTCTGCCGCGAATTTAAAGGTGGATGCAACGGCGTGCATTAAGCAATAGACTTAATGCGCCGTTCATGTTCATCACTGGGAATGGGCATGACTCGTGGGCGATCGCCATCGATGGCACGTCGAACCGATAAAGATCAGGTGTCTCTACCTCTGGCACGGGATGCGCAGGAATGAACGCCGCGGTTCGCGCGTCGTCACACCTCTCTTGCCGAGGGCGCTCGCCCTTTGCGATCCTCGACGGTTGGTCGAGGCGCAGTGGTGGCGATAGCATTCGCCCCTGACCTGGGACCGATGCCTCAGGATCCTACGCGCAGGGCGGAACGGTCATCCGGTACCGCTCGTTGTCCAGAATTTCGCGGTGACGGGCGTCGCAGCGGCGCTGCGCCTGATCGAACGGGATCGAACGCCTCGTAATGTCATTTGAGTGGCGACGGATCACTGGTCGGGCACCGAAGAATTCCGTACGAGATGGGCTCGGCACCTCACTGAACTGGTCAGTGAAGGCCAGATCCAGCGCCGAACAAAGCGAAAGCGCAGGCGCCTCTACATCGTCGGACTGGTTGGTTCCATCGACAACGATATGGTCGGCACCGACATGACGATCGGCGCGGACACTGCACTGCACCGAATCGTCGACGCAATCGACCAGATTTCTTCAACCGCGGCCTCGCACCAGCGCACCTTCATTGTCGAGGTCATGGGACGTCACTGCGGGTACCTTCCTTGATGTCTGCGGTCGCAGGCGGCGCAGACTATGTCTTCACCCTGAGACCCGGCTCGCACGCTGGGGAGACGAGATGGTCAACCTGCTTAGCATGCAGGGCGACATGGTCGATCATTATCGTCGCCGAAGGAGCAATGGATCGCGCGGGAAATCCTTCTTCCCAAGACATTGCCGATGCTTTCAAGGAACGTACCGGCGAAGACGCGCGAATCACCATCTTGGGCCACGTCCAACGAGGCGGTACCCCCTCGGCCTATGACCGCTGGATGTCGACCCTGCTTGGCTACGCCGCGGTTCAAGAGATCCTTGATCCCGCAGATCCCGATGTTGCCTCGATTCTGGGCGTGCGGCACAACCGTGTGACCCGCATTCCGCTCATGGAAGCGGTTCATGAAACTCGCGGCGTTAAAGACCTCATCAAGGCCGGAGATTTCCAGTCTGCTCAGGCTGCTCGCGGTCGTTCCTTTACCTTGATGGTGGGGATCAACCAGCTTCTGGCGACGCCTCCTCATCTTGCGGACAATCCCCCGAAGGAAAGCGGCAAGCGCGTCGCCATTCTGCACGCCGGAGGCCTGCGCCGGGCGCGAACACCGCGGCATGCAGCGGTCAGGCTCGGCATCGCCAAGGGCTGGACGATGCTCGGCGTTGACGGTTCGTGGGCCGGCTTGGCAGATAACCAAGTTCGCGAATTGACGTGGGAAGACGTTGAAGGCTGGGCTTTCCAAGGCGGTGCTGAACTGGGCACTCGTCGCGATTCCCCCATCAATAGATACTGCACTGGGGCCGCGCGATCGAGCTGCAATGAGATCGATGCGGCTCTTGGTCGTTGGAGGCCTGGAACTTACCTTGCCGTCAGGAAATGACGACCAGGGCTGGATGCCACCCGGCGTTCGCATCCCGATCGTTCTGGTTCCGGCCTCGATCGATAACAACCTTCGGTGCGGAACTGGCAATCGGTACGATACTGCGCTCAACAACGCGGTGTGGGCTCGGATCGGATCAAGGAAAGCGCCGCGGCCTCGAAAGCGGTGTTTTCGTAGCGGAACTGTGGGACGCCGCTGCGGATCACTGACCCTCATGGCGGGCATCCGCCTCGGGCTCGGAATACGCCACGCGAATGAGAAAACACGACTCTGGCTGAAATTGACGGGACGCGCATCGCATGCACCAGACCTTCCGAAACAGGCGTCGACTCTTCCTGGTCGTCGTCAACGAGGCCGATGCGCTCACAACCACCAGATTCCTCGCTAACGTTTTCGAGGCCGAAAGTGGAGTCTCTATGATGTGCACGTTCCTCCGCGCGGGTCTCAACGGGCGGGAACTCGCTCCCTATGATCGCCTTCTTGCGACTCGCCTGGTCAATGCTGCGCCCAACGATATGCGCAGACCAGTTTGCCGACGAGCGAGCGCAAGACGTCCACGTAGGCGATATGGGGAATGCAATTCAGGTGCGTCCTGTTGAGCGCATGTTCGATGACCTCGACTTTGCAAACCGGCGCCCCTTCAACCAATGGTGGCGCGATCTTCGCCCGATTCTGGCTGCAGTATCGGTGCAAGCACCGCCGCGTGATCTGCAGCCAGTGACTATTATTCAGGCTGAGGGCTTTGGCCACTGAGCGGGAATACCGGAACTTTCGATAATCAGGAGAATGCACGATGAGCGCAATTGACCCGACGACGACCCCTGCCTGGGCGCAACTGGACGAACACGCGGAGGTCTTTAACCCCGACCTGCGCGCATGGTTCCAAGATGATCCGCAGCGCGCCCAAAAGTGGACGCTGAATGTGGCAGACCTGCATGTTGATTTGTCCAAGAACCTGATCGATGATGCCACTTTGGCGCAGCTTCTTGCACTGGCCGATCAAACCGAGGTTTTCGCTCTTCGTGATGCGATGCTGCGAGGCGATCGCATTAACGTGACTGGAAAACCGTTCCGTCCTCACGGCCTGTCGCCGCGCGGCGAGGAGCTCATCGTCGATGGACGCAACGTTGTCGCCGATGTTCGCGAGGTTTTGGAACGTGTCTATTCCTTCGCAAACCGCGTTCGCTCAGGTGAATGGGTTTGGTGTCACTGGCAAGCCCGTGAAGACTGTGTCAACGTGGGATTGGTGGCTCTGATCTGGGTCCCGTCATGGCCTGCGAGCTCTTAAGCCATACGTCCGAGAGGGCTTTGAGTGCCGTTTCATCTCCAATATTGATCCGACCGACGTGGGGGAGACCACTAAGGATCTGGATCCCGAAAACCACGTTGGTCATCGTCGCTTCGAAGACCTTTTACCACCCTGAAACCATCACCAACGCACACGCCGTGCTGCGACTGTGTTCTTGAAGTCGCTGCGTGAAAAGGGTGTCATCGGCGATAATCGAACAGGAAAAGGAAGCGATTTCCAAGCACTTTGTCGCGGTCTCAACGGCACTGGATAAGGTTGCTGAATTCGGTATCGACCCGGCGAATGCCTTCGGATTCTGGAGCTGGGTGGGCCGGACGCTACTGTAGATTCCGCAATCGGTACCTCGCTGGCAATCGCCATCGGCCCTGAGCACATCAAGAATTCCTTGGTGGAATGCGCGCGATCGATCAGCACTTGCCTCGGCAGCGCCGAGAGCAAAATCTCCCGCTGATCATGGGCCTACTCAACGTCTGGTACTCCGAACTTCTGGGTGCTGATACCCACGCAGTGCTCCCGTATTCGCAGTACCTGCACCGTTTCCCCGCCTACCTCCAGCAGCTCACCATGGAGTCGAATGGCAAGTCCGTGCGCCGCGATGGAAGCCCGGTCTTCTACGACACCGGTGAGGTTTTCTGGGAGAACCCGGCACCAACGGTCAGCATGCCTTCTACCAGCTGATTCACCAGGGAACCCGTATGGTTCCGGCAGACTTCATCGCCTTTGCCCGCCCGACGTGGCCCATCCGTGACGGCGAGGCCGATATGCACGAGCTATTCTTGTCGAACTTCTTCGCACAGACCAAGGCGCTTGCTTTCGGTAAGACTGCAGAAGAAGTTCGCGCCGAAGGAACCGCAGAAGAGCTGGTGTCGGCTCGAGTCTTTACCGGAAACCGTCCGACGACCTCGATTATGGCGCCCGCGCTGACTCCCGCTGTCCTCGGTCAGCTCATCGCACTCTACGAGCACATCACTTTCGTTGAAGGCGCTGTCTGGGGTCTTGACTCCTTCGACCAGTGGGGCGTGGAACTTGGCAAGGTTCTCGCCAAGCAGATCCTCCCCGCAATCGAGGGTGACCAGAGCGTTTTGGCCCAGCAGGATTCTTCCACTCGCGCGCATCATCGAGTTCTACCGCGCGAATCGCTAAGGGTAGCTCGCAGCTCGTGCGGGTCGTCGTCATTGCCGAGGCAGTGGCTGCGGCCCGCTTTTGCTTACCTTGGGGTGTGTGGCTTAGCTATTAATCCTTAGACGGCGTACGTCCCTCTGGGAAGGAAAAGTCTTTCAGTGTCGGAGGTGTTCGTGCTGCGCGTGCGAAATCGATTCAACTTGGAAGGTCGAATGGGCAATTTCGACCGGGAAATGGTGCATCGCGCACTCGTTCAGAGAGGATAATCTGGTCTTCGTGACCGGCGGCAACCGCCTCGAAACCCTCAATATGTGCGGTAACCGTCACTAGGTTTGAAGCCACCGAACTGACGTGAAGATCGTGGACATCCTCGACCAAGGGAATCGACAGCATGTGCTGACGGACCTGTTCAAGATCAATCTCTGCGGGTACTTCTTCCATCAAAATCCGCAGGGTTCGAAGCAATAACATGTATGCGCGCGGGGCCATTAAGAGTGCGATGAAAATTGAGGCTAGGGCATCCGCGCGACTCCACCCGCCGATCAATTCAACAGTTGCAGCAATGATGACTGCAAAAGACCCCATAGCGTCGTTTGCTACTTCAAGAACGGCTGCGCGCATATTGAGCGATGCGTGACGCCCGCCAATGAGCACCATGAGAGAGAGCGCATTTGCGACCAATCCCAAAATTCCAACCCACAGCATGGGCGCTGCACGGACCTCAACGGGGGAGACTAAGCGCTGAATGCCTTCGATCGCAACCAAAAGGTGATGATGACACCAGCATGCCCGCTTGGAAAGCGGCGGCGAGAACCTCTGAACGCGCCCATCCCCACGTCCTGCGATTATCACGAGGTCGCATGGTCAGGCTCGCAGCAATGAATGCGATAATCAGTCCGGCAGAGTCGACCGCCATATGTCCGGCATCGGCTGCTAGAGACAAGGAAGACGTGAAGAAAGCGGCAACAAGCTCTGCACTGAAAACCGTCGCTGTGATTGCTGAGGATCGCAAGCCTTTTGCGAGAAGCAGCATGTCCGTGCGAATGATCATGACCGTGGGAATGCGTGTGTTCGTGGGCGCAAGCTGATACTCTTTTCACGGTATCTTCGCAGGCTTTTGCTCTGCCCACGCAGCTGCTTTCGACTGTGAGTGTGTTTCCCTGAGGGCTTGGCGTTGGTGGGCGATTCGGACACTGGTAAATAGCATAGTGCCCTGTCTTCGGCTGAAGACAGCGCACTAAGAGCAGAACAGAGCCTGTTGATCAGAGCGTCAACATGACCTTCGTTGCGCGACGCTCATCCATGGCAGCGTAGCCCTCGGCCGCCCGCTCAAGCGGCAGGACCAGATCGAAGACAGCGCCCGGCTGATCTCGCCGCCAAAGATCAGATCAATCATTGCCGGCAGGTACTTACGCACGGCAGCCGGGCACGGCATCATGTGGACCTCAGCATTAAACATGCGGCCCATGTCCAAGGAAACACCGTGGGGCACACCCACAAAAGACAGATGTCCTCCGGGACGAACGCAGCTGAGCGCCTGATCGAAAGCTGCCTCATTGCCCACCGCCTCGACAACGCCGTCTGCGCCTAGACCGCCAGTCATTTCCTTGACCCGGGCAATACCTTCCTCGCCGCGCTCTTCGACGATGTCCGTCGCGCCGAACTGACGGGCTGGCGCCTGGCGATCCGCGTGGCGCGACATCGCAATGATGCGCGAGGCGCCCAGCTGCTTGGCGCCAATGATTGCGCCCAGGCCCACGGCCCCGTCACCCACGACGACGATCGTCTTCCCGGGAGCTGCCCCGGCCTCGTCAGCGGCGAACCAGCCGGTGCCAAGGACGTCGGAGGCGGCAAGGAGGGAGGGAAGCTGCTCCTCTGTGGGCATCGCGGGGGTCTTCACCAGAGTGCCATCCGCGAGGGCCACGCGTGCGTATTCGGCTTGGGTACCGCCGGCGCGGGTGCTGACGTAGGTGTCGCCTTGCGCGGAGGCGGTCACACAGCGAGAGGGGTAGCCGGCGCGGCAGATCTCGCACTCGCCGCAGGAAATACAGAAGGACCCGACGACGAAGTCTCCGGGCTTCACGGTTGTGACGGCCTCGCCCACCTCGACGACTGTTCCGACGTACTCATGTCCCATGCGCTGCTCGTGGACCGGCTCAAAGCCGCGGTAAGGCCACAGGTCCGGAGCTGCAGATGCACGTGGCCGCCAGCTTGATGATGGCGTCCGTGGGCTCGAGGATGGTCGGCATCGGCATCTCGTCGACGGTGACATTGCCGGGTTCGTGCATGACAACAGCGCGCATGGCACTCCTTGGGTAGAAGGATCTGTGCCCTATAAAGCTAGCCCGAAATTAACCAGACCTCCACCGGTTAGAGCAGGATTTCAATGAAGACAATGGTTACTCCCTCCTCCTGATCACTCATCAGCAAGTACACTGAAGCCCATGGCTTTCACTGTTACCAGCGTTAATGTCAACGGAATCCGTGCCGCACACCGCAAGGGCATGATGGAGTGGCTCGACGCCAACCCCTGCGATGTTCTTCTTCTCCAAGAAGTCCGTGCGGATGAAGAAATCGCCACCGAACTACTGGGTGATTCATGGGAAAGCATCATTCTTCCCTGCCGAATTAAGGGACGTGCAGGTGTCGCAGTTGCGGTGCGCAAGGATAGCGCACACATGAGCGGTGAACCGCGCCTCTTTCTTGACGACCAGGAAAGCGACGTCGATTCCGGACGCTGGCTAGAAGCAATCGTTGAAACGAAGGCGGGGCGCGTACGCGTCGTTTCCGCCTACTTCCACTCGGGCGAAAAAGACACCCCCAAGCAGGACGCGAAGATGGCGCATCTGCCGCGCATTGGCCGCCGCATGGGAGAACTTCTTGCCGAGGCCGCGCAGGACAAGCAGACGTCCTCGGGACCGTAGTTGCTGGGGATTTCAACATTGTTCGCACCCGCTCCGACATCAAGAATTGGACCTCGAACCACAACAAGCGCGCGGGTGTGCTCGATGAGGAAATCGCATTCCTCGATCAGTGGCTCGACGCGGGATGGCATGACGTCATGCGTGATCTTGCCGGCGACGTTCAAGGCCCCTACACCTGGTGGTCTCAGCGCGGTCAGGCATTTACCAATGACACCGGTTGGCGCATCGACTACCAGTTCGCGACGCCCGCGCTGGCGGAGAAGGCTACTTCTTTCAATCGGCCGCGCGGCCTCGTACGAGGAACGCTGGAGCGATCACGCACCGCTGTCGGTGAGCTACGAAGTCTAAATACCAGGCGCTCTCGAAATCAAAAAGCGCCATGGATGAGTAGACGCCGTTCTTGTCCACGCGATCCAGGCGAAAACCCGGGACCATCCACGAGGCCTCGTAGGAGCCGATGCTCATCGCACGCGTCCAGCGCCTCATCGGACACACCCTGCGCGAGGGTCACGTGTGCGTGATAGGGGAATCGAGCCTCGGCGTACAGGGGGCCGGAGCGGATATCTTCCGCCAGGAAGGTGCACTCGCGCGCGCCCTCGGCAAGAGAAAGATAGACAACTCGAGCGAAACGGGCGGAAACTTCCCCGTCTCACCCAAGGTCACTCGGAAAGGCGTGTAGCGCTGGCAGCTGTGCGCAGGTGTTCAATCACGTCCTCGCGGCGGTCCTTATCCACTGCTGTTGGTGGAAGAATCGTGATGTGGGCGGGCACTTTTGTTCCCTGCTCATCACCCAAACCGACGCGAATATCCGTCAGCGCACTCACCCAGGGTTCAGGTATCGCAACGACAACGCCGAGCCATTCTTGGCCCGGTAAACGCTGAGGGAGATACATGAAACTACCTGAAATGGGGAATACGAACTCGCCCATGGTACATGGGGAGGCCGGCGTCGAGCACATCGAGTCCACAAGCATAACGGCGTGAGGAAGATGCCCAATGCGCTACGCTGAAGACACTGTATTGATCGATTCACCCAAGGAAGTGTGCACGTGGATCTGTCCTGGTCAACCGCTCTAAGCGCCCACGAAGGACGCAAACTCGCCGGCGAACTTTTTGAAGAAACTTTCGGCTACCAGCCGCTCGATGTATGGTCGGCACCCGGGCGCGTCAATGTTATTGGTGAGCACGTCGACTACAACGGGGGTCCCTGTCTTCCCATTGCCCTCCCGCATCGAGCTTTCATCGCTTACGCCCCGCGCGAGGATCGCCTGCTGCGTCTGGTGTCGCCCCAGACCCGCGAGGCCGTCGACGAGCTGGACCTCGACAGGTCGCACCGCGTGGCTGCGAGGGTGAGGTTATTGGCTGGGCCTCGTATCTTTCCGGCGTTGCGTGGGCGCTTGAAAAGGCTGGTTGCGGGCCGATTCGCGGTTTTGACGCTGCGCTCTACTCCTGCGTTCCCCGCGGCGGTGGGCTTTCTTCCTCTGCCGCCCTTGAGTGTGCAATGGCCGTCGCCATTGACGAGGCCGAAGACCTGGGGTTGGCCGGCCCGCTGAGTGCGCCCAGCGATAAGGGACGAGCAATCCTCGTCGAGTGTGCGCGCCGTGCAGAAAACGAGATCGCGGGAGCAAACACCGGGGGATTGGACCAGACCGCATCGCTGCGTTGCGAAGAAGGCCATGCCCTTGCATTGGATTGCCGCGATATGAGCGTGGAACACATCCCCTTCGATCTGGAATCTCAGGGGCTTGCGCTGCTTGTTATCGATACGCGGGCTGCGCACTCCTTGGCGGATGGACAGTACGGACAACGCCGTGCGGATTGCGAAGAGGCCGCCCGACTCCTGGGCGTGGAACAGCTCGTTGAGGTCGAAGACCTGCAAGGTGCCAGTGAGGCTTTGGAAGATGAGAGACTTCGCAAGCGCATGCGTCACGTTGTCTCTGAAATTGCGCGCACTCGAGCGTTGATTGAGCTCCTCAAGGAAGGCCCCCTGGAAGGCTCTCGTGTCCAGGTTGTCGGCGCGCTCATGAATGATTCACACGATTCCCTGCGTGATGACTACGAGGTGTCGTGCACGGAACTCGATGTTGCTGTGGACGCAGCACGCGGCGCAGGTGCCTATGGCGCGCGAATGACAGGTGGGGGATTCGGCGGCAGTGCCATTGCCCTGGTTGATCGCGAGCGTGTGGAGGAAACCGCACAGGCTGTTGCGCGCGCTTTCGCAGATCACGAATTGGGAGAGCCAGCTTTCATTGTTGCCGTTCCTTCAGCTCCCGCGGGGAAACTCTAAACGTTCTCAACGCTCAACTTCACAGGTGTGCCACCTTCTTCCTGGACGCAGATGCGGGGAGGGGGTGGCACAATCGTTCTATGACTTCAATGGATCCCTGGATGGTTGTGGGCCTGGGTAACCCAGGTGCCCAGTACGCGAATACGCGCCACAATGTCGGGCATATGCTCGTGGACCTGCTCGCTTCCAATGCGGGAGTCCAGCTTTCGGCCCATCGTTCAGGGACCCACTGCGCAGATATTCGATTGGGAATGCTCCCCGGTGGGGTTCCCGGACCGCGAGTGATTCTGGCAATCAGCGATTCCTACATGAACACTTCGGGTGGTCCCATCGGGCGTCTCGCGAAGTTCATGAATGTCACGCCTTCACGCCTTTTGGTCGTCCACGATGATCTCGACCTTCCTGAAGGCACTCTACGCTTGAAAGACCGGGGGCGGAGAAGGCGGCCACAACGGCCTTAAATCAATCTCTCAGGTCCTGGGCACACGTGACTACAACAGGCTGCGGATCGGAATCGGTCGCCCGCCGGGGCGAATGAATCCTGCTGATTATGTGCTTGCGCGGATGAATCAAAACCAGCTGACCGAGCTCGCAGTGACCATCGCCCAGGCCGGAGACGTTGTCGAAGATATCGTCACCACAAGTTTCAGCGAGGCGCAGCAGCGCTTGCACACGCAACAGGGAGCCTAAGTGCCTCAGTTTTCTTCTCTTCTCCCATCGTTTGAAGGCGACGCAGCACTGTCGCAGGTGCTCGAATCCGTTGACCAGGGGATCTCTGGTTGTGCCGTTGCTCCCGCCGGTGCGCGCATTCCCCTGATTGCATCGATGGCCGCTCGCCGAGGTGGCACAACCTATGTCGTGACCCCAACCGGGCGCGAGGCCGAAGAAACGGCGCTCGCTCTGCGCGCGTGGATTGATGAGGTCGAGGTCTTTCCCTCGTGGGAGACATTGCCGCATGAACGCCTCTCACCTCAAGCGGACACCATGGCGCAACGCATTGCGGTCCTGCGGCGTCTTGTTCACCCGCAATCCGGCGATGAACACGCGGGAGGTCTCAATGTTGTTGTCATTCCCGTTCGAGCGCTCATGCAGCCCATCATTCATGGCATTGCTGATCGTGCCCCCGTGCGCGTGAAGTCCGGGGATATCGTGGATCTTCCGCACTTGGCTCAAGAACTTGAAAACCTGGGCTACGAGCGTGTTGATATGGTCGAGCGACGCGGACAATTTTCGGTTCGCGGTGGCATTCTCGATCTATTTCCCCTCAAGAAGCGCACCCTTTGCGCATCGAATTATGGGGAGACGAGGTCGATGAAATCCGTGCCTTCTCCGTATCTGATCAGCGAACTTTGGGGGTTGTGGAGGCCGGTGTGTGGGCGGTTGCCTGCCGGGAGCTGCTCTTGACCCCGCAGGTTCGCGCCAAGGCTCGCAATGAAATCGACCAGCTTCCTGGCGCAGCCGAAATCTTGGAATTAGCATCGCAGGGATCGCGGCTCCAGGCCTTGAATCTCTTGCAGCCAATCTTGGTCGGAGGAATGGATCTTTCCTTGATCTCATTCCTGCTGGCGGGCTCTCGTTGCCGTGACCCTGAGCGTATTCGTGCTCGCGGGGCGGGATCTGGTTGCAACCACAGAGGAGATCTCGCCGCGGCCTGGTCCCCAGGCTGCCGGTGGGGGAGCAGTGCCCCTTAGGCAGGCCAGGCCTCGTTCATCCCATTGGAAGAAATCTGGGGAGCGCAGGGGCGTCCTCTGGTGGGGACCTGCCGCTCTTCCTCGCGCAACTTGCTCAGGCAATTCGCTGAACAGGGTGGAAGCCCCGCGAACAATGAAGACGAAGAGCGCAAACCTCGGGAGCGCTCCTGAAGAAAAGAAGCGCACTCATCGTTGTTTCAGACGAGACTGGTTGCTCTGGGTGCGCGGGACGTGCGCCCCTATCGAGGTGATTATGCGCGTGCTCTCGACGATATCCGGACTTTTGCTCAGCGGGCAGGATGGACGCTCATCCTTGCAGCCCGAAGGAGAGGCCCGCCCGTCGCTGAACTCCATCGCGACGGACGCAGGAATTGAAGTCGCATCGTTGAAGAATGCGATCCCTCAGGATCCTTTCAGTTGCTCTATGTTGTCTCAACACCACGAACTCGCGGTGTGTGTTGCCCCGAACTCGAAACTTGCACGATCATCTCCGAGTCGGATCTATCCGGGCGCGCAGGCGCGACAACCCGAGACATGCGGAAAATGCCCTCGCGCAGGCGAAAGGGAGTCGACCCCCTCACGCTTCATCCGGGGGATTACATCGTTCATGATCAGCACGGAATTGGGCGATTCATTGAGCTTGTTTCCCGCACCGTTGGACGTGGAGAAGGACAGGTTACTCGCGACTATTTGGTCTTGGAATACGCGCCCTCAAAGCGTGGCCAGCCCGGCGACCGACTTTTCATTCCCACAGATAGCTTGGATCAGATCTCGAAGTACACGGGTTCGGATCAACCCGCACTGACGAAGATGGGCGGGGCCGACTGGGAGAAAACCAAGGCAAAGGCTCGCAAAGCCGTCAAAGAAATCGCGCAGGAACTCATTCGCCTCTACGCGGTGCGTCAGGCGACGAAGGGGGCGCTGGACCCGGATACGTGGCAACGCAGAGCTGGAAGATTCCTTCCCCTACGTGGAAACACCCGACCAACTCGTCACCATTGACGAAGTGAAAGCCGACATGGAAAAGCCCATGCCCATGGACCGTCTCCTCACGGGCGACGTGGGCTATGGAAAAACCGAGATCGCAGTCCGCGCAGCTTTCAAAGCAATCCAGGATGGCAAACAGGTCGCTGTCTTGGTGCCGACGACGCTTCTCGTCCAGCAGCACGCCGAAACCTTCGCGGAACGTTACGCGGGATTCCCCGTCACCATTGGCACGCTCTCGCGTTTCTCGACGCCCAAGGAAGCGGAAAAAGTTAAGGAAGGCTTGGCCTCAGGAGGGGTGGACCTAGTCGTTGGTACCCACTCGGCCTCTCAAGGTGCCACTTCGCGATCTGGGCCTGGTCATCATCGACGAGAACAGCGTTTCGGCGTCGAGCACAAGGAAACACTCAAAGCCCTGCGAGCCGAGTGGACGTCCTTTCATGTCCGCAACGCATCCCAGGACCTTGCTGAAATGGCGGTTTCGGGTATCATGAAATGTCGATTCTTCAGACCCCGCCCGAAGACGCCAGCCCGTCTCTCACTTTCGTCGGGCGCACACCGACGCGCAGGTCAGCGCTGCCATTCGACGCGAACTCTTGCGCGATGGTCAGGTCTTCTACGTGCACTAACCGCGTGGACTCCATCGCCTCGGTCGCCGCGCATATCCAAGAACTTGTTCCCGAGGCGCGGATCAGAGTTGCCCACGGGAAGCTCAACGAACACCAATTGGAAAGCGTCATCGTTGATTTCTGGAACCATGATTTCGACGTTCTGGTGTGTACGACCATCGTGGAAACCGGCCTCGATATCTCCAATGCGAACACCTGATTGTTGATCGTGCGGATACTTTCGGTTTGTCCCAATTGCACCAGTTGCGTGGTCGCGTGGGCCGAGGCCGTGAGCGCGCATATGCGTACTTCTTCTACCCCTCTGACCGCCCTCTTTCAGAGATGGCACACGAGCGCTTGCAGACGATCGCCCAGAACGCTGATCTGGGTGCGGGGCTTGCGGTTGCCCAGCGAGATTTGGAAATCCGAGGCGCTGGTAACCTCTTGGGCGGCGCGCAGTCGGGACACATCGAGGGCGTGGGCTTCGACCTCTACGTCCGAATGGTCGCAGACGCGGTTGCTGCTTTTAAAGGGCAACGAAAGGAAGAAAAGAAGGATCTGCGTCTGGATATTACAGTTGACGCACACATCCCAGAGGACTACAGCATCTCCGCTGAACGCCTCGCCTTGAGGTCTACAGCAAGATCGCGGCGGTTGAAACCAGCGAGCAGGAAAAAGATCTGCGCGAGGAGTTGGCGGACCGCTACGGTCCTATTCCCCAGCAGGTTGACTTGCTCTTTGAGATTGCTCGTCTTCGCTCACTCCTGCGTCGCATGGGTATTGATGAGCTTGCAACGCAGGGTAAATACCTGCGGATTCACCCCATCGAATTGAAAGAATCTCAGGCGATGAGGCTCAAGCGCTCTGTACCCGGATGCGTCGTGAAAGCTGCCGTTCGTCAGTTGCTCGTCCCTCTGCCGATGACGGCGCGTGTCGGTGGTGTGCCGTTGACGGATCGCGCCCTCATCGACTGGATCGAAAACCTGATGACGAAGGTACTCAACCCACCGCAGGCGTCTCAGGCCTAATCAGAGCGCTACACTGACACCTATGCAGAGTGATTTTCCGGAGGATATAGTCATGGTTTCTCTTTCACGCGCATCGAAGCTGCGGCAATCTTGGCCGTGTCTGGATTGGGCCTTGGAGCCTGCTCCGCGCACCCGGGAACTGCAGCGATCGTCGGTGATTGGAGCGTGAGCGAGGCAGAACTGGACCTGTCTAGTCAGCAGCTCAGCGCATTGATGGGACAGCAGGTCGATGCAGCACAGTTCCTTCCGGATATGAGTTCTTCACGTGCAGTGGGCCAAGTTGCTGAAGAAAACGGCGTGACGGTGAGCGACGAAGAGGTCATGCAACAGTTCCAGCAAATGGGGGAGCGCGTTGTTGCTCGTGGAGGACAGAGCACCCTGTCGCGGAACCGACTCCCTTCTTGAAGACGATCGTCAAGGACACTTTGGCCCTGCAAAAGCTCCGTTCAATGGGATTTTCCTCCGAAAAATCCCAGGAGCTGAGCAACCAGATTTCGCAGATCATGCAGTCGACAAAGGTTGAGATCAATCCGCGCTACGGTACACCACAATGCGCAAAAGCAATGAGCTGACTCAGACAGTTTTCGGCGACGTCGTCCGCTCAGGCTCTGCCGCGCAGCAGGCAGCAGAACTAGTTGCCGGCTGCGCGCGGGCGTATAAGCCCCACGTGTCTGAAATGTGATGTATCGCCCACCCGTGAGGGTGGGCGATACGGCATTTATGGGGACCTATGTCTAATTTGCGCCAATGTGTCCTTGATCGTGACGAGGAAAACGCGTGTGAGTGCTCGCGTACTACTGATGGAGTGGCCCCGAATGTACTAGCGTTAGATACGACGAGTAGTCACGTAGTTAATCGATTGGAGAATTAACGTGGCAAGCGTTGAGCAATCGAGCTCGCGAGATCCTCGACTCCGGTAACCCCAGCACGTCGAGGTTGAGGTCATTCTTGAAGATATGGCACTTTCGAGCGCGCAGCAGTTCCTTCTGGCGCGCTCCACCGGTGCATTCGAGGCCGTTGAGCGTCGCGATGGCGACAGGGTCGTTACCAGGGCAAGGGCGTTCAGGACGCCGTTGACGCGAGTGAACGGCATCATCGCTCGAACTGATTGACGAGAGACGCTTCCGACCAGCGTCGCATCGATGAAATCATGATCGAGCTGGACGGCACCCCCAACAAGGGTAAGCTCGGCGCCAACGCAATTCTCGGTGTCTCCCTTGCTGTTGCAAAGGCTGCTGCCGAGTCCGCAGGTCTGCCCCTCTACCGTTACCGGGCGGCCCCAACGCTCACATCCTGCCCTGTTCCCAGATGAACATCCTCAACGGTGGCTCTCACGCAGACACCAACGTTGACATCCAGGAGTTCATGATTGCTCCTCTGGGTGCTCCGACCTTCCGCGATGCCCTCCGCTGGGGCGCCGAGGTCTACCACACCCTCAAGGCCGTCATCAAGGAACGTGGCCTGTCCACCGGTCTGGGCGACGAGGGCGGTTTCGCACCGAACCTCTCGTCCAACGCCGCCGCACTCGACCTGATCATCGAGGCCATCGAAAAGGCCGGTTTCAAGCCCGGCACCGATGTTGCACTCGCCCTGGACGTCGCCTCCTCCGAGTTCTTCAAGGATGGCCTGTACCAGTTCGAAGGCGAAGGCCGCTCGACCGACTACATGGTCACCTACTACGAGAAGCTCATCCGCGACTACCCGCTGGTCTCCATCGAAGACCCGTTGTCGGAAGACGAGATGGGACGCATGGACCGCTCTGACCGCAGAGATCGGCGATCGTGTCCAGCTCGTTGGCGACGACCTCTTCGTCACCAACCCCGAGCGTCTGCGCAAGGGCATCGAGCTGCGCGCTGCTAACGCTCTGCTCGTCAAGGTGAACCAGATCGGCTCGCTGACCGAGACCCTGGACGCCGTGGAAGAAGCACACCGCAACGGCTACCGTTCAATGACCTCTCACCGCTCCGGTGAAACCGAGGACACCACCATTGCGGACCTCGCGGTTGCCACCAACTCCGGCCAGATCAAGACCGGTGCTCCCGCTCGCTCCGAGCGCGTGGCGAAGTACAACCAGCTCCTGCGCATCGAAGAGGACCTCGACGTTGCAGCAGTGTACGCGGGTCGTTCTTCCTTCCCCCGCGCTTCCTTCTGAGAAGCACATACTGACACGCTCGTAGAAGCGTGACCTTGGTGGGTGATGAAATCATCACACCCCTTCGATATATGCGATTCAGCCCTCAGTGAGAACACATGAGTTTTATGTTCATGCCCGTCTTGCCCGGCTTGAGGCACCATAGGGATATGGCTCAGAAACCCAGAAGAGGACGCCCAGTCGTCCCCAATGCCCGCAGACGTCAAGCTGCGGCTGAGCCTGATACCCAGCGGCGGCCTCGTCAGGAGGGAAAAACCCCGCGTACGCGCGCTCAAGGACGCAAAAGCACGCAATCGTGCGCACAACAGCGCGAGGTGCGTCCGGAACGCTGAAGCTCCAGGTCCCCGCACCCAAGCCGCGGAAAAGTGCCGCTGAAAGCGTCCCCACTCAGTATCTTTTGGCGGCATTGAAATCTCGATGCGTATTTTGGGGATTGGTTCTTCTTGGAGCGCTTCTCGCGATGCTCCTCGTTCCTTCCTTCATGCAGCTGTGGAGTCAAGAACGCGAACTTGCTGCGATCAAGGCAAAAGTCCAGCAAACCCAAGCGGATAATGACGCGAAGCGCCAGCAACTCGAACTGTGGTCGAACCCGCAGTACATTGCCTCGCAGGCGCGCGAACGCCTCGGATATGTCAAGCCTGGGGAAACTCAGTACTCCGTCTTGGACCCCGGTAAGGATTATCAAGACCAAGCGCAGGTCGCGGCTGCGCGCGAGGCGGGCCCCGCTCGCCCATGGATGCAGGTCCTCTCGATGACGGTCGAAGAGGCTGACCATCCGACGGGAAATATCCAGACCGCACAAACAGGCGGGAATGCGCCATCTCCCTCGCAGTCTGCGACTCCTGAAAGTAGCGCAAGCACACAAGGAACTGGCAACTGATCACCGCGTGCCACGTGGGCCAGATCCATTGCGTGGAAACACTCCCTCCCGCAAGCCTTTTCGCGTAAAATAATCCGGGTTTGTCTGAATGTGGAGGAATGATGAACGCAATTACGCCGGCTAGTGCCGAGGATCTTCAGGTTCTCGAAGAACAATTGGGACGTGTTCCCGAGGGGTCGTCGGGATTGCCGCGCGTTGCGTTTGCGGGAAGCCGACCGTTGTCGCGACGGCGCCTAGGCTTGAAGACGGAACTCCTTTCCCAACAGCTTTCTACCTGACCAGTCCCGGAGCGGTCCGCGCCTGCTCGACGCTTGAAGCAACCAAGGTCGCGGAAGACTTCAATGAGCGCCTGGCCGATGACGAGGACCTGCGCGCGCCTACCAGAATGCTCACGAGGCCTATATTGCTTCCCGCGAGCAACTCGGCGAGCAGCTGGAGCTCGACGTTCCTGAAATCCATGGCGTATCCGCCGGCGGAATGCCCACGCGCGTCAAGTGTCTGCACGCGCTGGTCGGTCATGCCTTGGCCGCGGGGGAGGGCGTGAACCCGATTGGTGACCTTGCGCTGGAGATGATGCGCGAACGAGGCTCTGTGGGATTGCCAATCCTGCACCTGCTGATGCGCGTGGTGCGTGTCGATTTCTAGAAATAGCGAACTCCCCAGAAAGAACGGAACCATGACGCGGGTAGCGGCAATTGATTGTGGAACGAACTCAATTCGACTTCTTGTTGCAGACGGCGAAACCATGGGTGAGCACATCACCTTGAACGATCTCACCCGACAAATGCGGATCGTGCGCTTGGGACAGGGCGTTGACCGCACGGGGCGCTCTCGCTCCCGAGGCAATTGAACGCACCCTCGCAGCTGTGCGCGAATACAAGCGGATGATTGACAATCTGGGGGCAACGGACATTCGTTTTACGTGTCGACATCGGCAATGCGCTGACGCCGAAAACCGCCAGGATTTCATTGAGCCGGTGAAAGAACTCCTGGGTGTCTACCCGGAAGTTGTTCCCGGAACTGAAGAAGCCGCCTTGTCTTTCACCGGTGCTGCAAGCAGCGTGCACGCCTACGATCGCGGGAAGGTGCTGGTCGTCGATATCGGCGGTGGTTCAACGGAAATGGTCGTGGGAACTCTGGGTAAGGGCGTTGATGCGGCATATTCGGCCGATATGGGCTCCGTTCGCGTGACCGAGAGTTCTTTGCAGGATGCGCAAGCGATCAGCCGATTCCCGATGGGGTCAGGCCCAGGCCAGCGAGTGGATTGACGCCCGCCTTGACGAGGCCGAAGAGGTCGTTGATTTCTCTAGCGTCCGAGGCGTGGTGGGCGTAGCCGGCACCATCACAACGATCGCTGCACACGCGCTGGGCTTGGCCTCGTACCAGCCGGAAAAGATCGATGGCGCATTTTTGAGCCACGCGGATACCGATGCCTCGGTCCGTTTCATGCTCGAGCAACCACTGGCGGTCAAGGCTGCCCTAGGCTTCATGCCAGAGGGACGCGCGGACGTCATCGCAGGTGGCGCCCTGATCTGGAAACGCGTCATGGACCGCGTCGCTCTACGCTGCGAGAATACAAACCACCCAATAGCGGGCGCCCACGTCTCCGAACACGATATCCTTGACGGTATCGCGCTTTCGATGCTGGCTCGTCGCTAGTGGCGATGCCCCCATAGCCCAATTGGCAGAGGCAACCGACTTAAAATCGGTGTGTTGTCGGTTCGAGTCCGACTGGGGGTACTCAATAGATACTGAACCGAGGGAAAGGAAATCTCATGACAAACCCCGTGTTCTCAAAGATGGAGCGAGACTGGTCTCGCGCCGATTCGACTCCCGCGGGCTACCCGGCAATGCCCGGCTACCAGCCCACGAATGCTCAAGCTCCCGGGACAACCGTTGTTGATCCCGTGCGCTACCCCTACGCTCAGCCCCAGGCCTCGACCTATGGGACCCAGGCTCAGGGCGGCTATGCTGGCGCACCCAGCGTTGATCCCTCCGTGTATACCGACCTCCAGCAGGCCTACCAAGCGCCTTCCGCAGACGCGGTTGATCGCGGTCGCATGACCTATGACGACGCCTTGATGAAGACCGGAATCTCTTTCCTGATTCTGCTTCTTGGCGCCGCTCCTGCGTGGTTCCTCGCTGCAACGAACCCCATGCTGGGCGTTGTCGCCATGGGACTGGGAACGCTCATCGCTTTCATTCTGGCAATGGTAAATTCCTTCTCGAAGACCATTCGCCCGGGGCTCATCATGGCCTACGCCTTCGCAGAAGGTGTCTCGCTGGGTGCCTTGTCCTCCTTCATGGAAATGACCTACCCGGGCATCGTCGCTCAGGCATTCATCGCAACCCTTGCCGTTACGGGAATTACGCTTGTCCTCTTCACTTCCGGCAAGGTGCGTAATTCGCCCAAGCTCGCGAAAAGTTCACCTTGATCGGCATTTTGGCGCTTCTTCTGACCCGCATTGCAAACGCAGTTTTGGTGGCCTTCGGAGCGATGGCGCCCATCGACACGATCTACGTCAAGGGCATTCCGCTGGGCGTGGTTGTCTCCCTCATCGCCGTTGTTCTTGCAACCATGGCCTTGATCGGTGACTTCGATACCGTCAAGCAGGGGCGTTGAGCGAGGTGCTCCCGTGCAATTCGCTTGGTACTGCGCCTTCGGCATCATGGTCACGGTCGTGTGGATGTACGTCGAAATCCTGCGAATTCTTTCGATCTTGGCGTCTCGTCGCTAACAAGTTGGGGTCGCGCTCGCTCGAGCGTGGCCCCTTCTGCATCCTTCGGGATGCCTCATTGAATAACTCAATCCTCTATCGCAGTACTTCCCAAAGGAGAAACCATGGAAAACCCTTATAGTGACAGGCGAATTTGGCCGTAAGCCTACTCTGGAATTTACTGATTCCCACCCCCAGCGATGAGCTGCTCGTTGAGGTCCTGCATGAGGGGCGATGGCCAGGTCGTCGAAGCTGGAGACACCATCCATTGCCATTACCTGGGGCAAGTCTGGGATGGAAACGTCTTCGATAACTCCTACGACCGCGGTGCTGCACTGAGCTTCCAAATCGGCGTGGGAATGGTCATTCGCGGCTGGGACGAGGGACTCATTGGCCAGCGCGTAGGTTCGCGCGTCCTGCTGTCGATTCCTTCCGAATACGGTTATGGTCAGCGCGGTGTTCCCCAGGCTGGGATCCGCGGCGGCGATACCCTTGTTTTCGTCACCGATATTCTCGGTGTCGCCTGAGCCAACAAACTGAAAAGACGAGGCTAAGCATGAGCGAAAAGGATGCGCAGCAAGCAGCATCAGCCCCCGATCAACGCCCCAGCCGTTCGGATAGGGGAGGAGGATCCAGCTCGAGCTTGGCCTCGTCACTTCTGAAACCTCTTGGGCAGATCAGGCGCCGCGTTCAAGAGCGGCGCTCTCATCTTCAGGGGGATGGACAAAGGCGCGTTCGCGTTGTCGTTGAGGATGAACCCACCAGCCGGGATGCTTCCGAGGCCGTGCCGTGGTCCCTGCGCGTGGGCGCGGCGGTTGCGTGGCGCGCGATCGTCGTCGTCGCGGCGGTTGCCCTGCTGATTTATGGGATGACCTTCGTTTACGGGATCATCGTGCCGATCGCGGTGGCGCTTCTTCTTGCGGTTTTCTTGAACCCGATGGTGTCGTGGCTTCACCGCAAGGCTCACTTCCCGCGAGCCCTTGCTGCTCTCAGCGGTTTGCTGGCAACTGTGGTTGTCGTGGGTGCCGCACTATCGACTGCTGGGGCCCAGATCCTCTCGCAGGTTCCCTGCTGCTCACCCGCGCGAAACGAAGGTCTCACCACCCTCCTTGAATGGTTGCGCACCAGCCCATTGGGAATCGACACCTCCGGTATCGATTCGCATCTGGAAAACCTGCAATCCGAAATTGTCGCCTGGGTGCAATCCCACGCGCAGTCCCTGATTTTCGGTGCGGTGAACGCGACGTCTTCAGCGATTTCTGTCGCTACCGGTTCGGTGATCGCTCTCTTCTGCCTCTTCTTCTTCCTTAAAGACGGTCGCGACATCTGGGTGTGGTTCGTGCGTTTGCTTCCCAAGGCGGCTCGTGAGCCCGTTCACGAGGCCGCAATTCGCGGGTGGGCGAGCATGGGTGGCTATGTGGTTGGCCAGATGCAAGTTGCCTTCATCGATGCGCTGAGCATTGGTATCGGTGCCTATTTCTTGGGCGTCCCACTGGTCATCCGATCATCGTTTTTGGTGTTTTTCGGCTCTTTTATTCCGATTATCGGTTCCTTGGTTTCGGGAATTATCGCAGTCTTGGTCGCTGTCGTGGATCAGGGATTCACCGTCGGTCTGATCATGCTGGTCATTATCTTGCTGGTTCAGCAAGTCGAGGGGAACCTCCTTCAACCGCTTCTCATGTCCAACGCCGTGTCCTTGCACCCTCTGGTTGTTTTGCTCGGTGTGACGGCGGGTTCGATGATTGCGGGAATCGCGGGAGCGATTTTCTCCATCCCGATCGCAGCCTTCATCAACTCCACTGTGCTCTACCTGCACGGACATGATCCTGAGCCTTCCCTAGCGACAAAAGCTGATCGTCCGGGTGGGCTCCGGGGACGCTCGATCGTTGATTGCTCATTCTACGGTGAAGATCTTCCCTTCTCGCAGGGGAAGCGGTTGAAGCACACACCTACGCTGTCAACGAAGAACTGAGCGAACGCATGGTCACTGCTGGCACTGCAGAGCCGGGCGATAGCGCGGGGACGCGTGTCGCTGATGAAATCGAGCAGAGCGCTGAAACGGATGAAGAAGACAGCGATGCATGAGAGCTGATTGACGCTGAAAGCGCATTGTTTGAGCCGACGGCGTGAAATTGTGGGGGCTCCGGGTTCAACTCTGGAGCCCCCACAATGCGTTTGGGTTTACTCAGCCAACGAAAGGTGTTGCATCTAAAATCTCAACGGTGATCTCGCGGCCATTGGGTGCTTCGTAGGTGAGGATATCGCCCTTGCGGTGTCCCATCACTGCTGCGCCCAGAGGAGCCTGAGAAGAGAAAACCTGAACTCCGAGGTCGCCGCCGGCATCGCGGGAACCTAGGAGGAACTTCTGCTCGCGGCCCTGCAACAAGAGCGGTGACGACCATTTCCGGGGTTCGACGATTCCATCATCAGCGGGGTTTCGCCAACCTCAGCGTTGCGCAGCATTTCTTCGAGTGCCTGGATACGGGTCTCGTTGAGGGACTGCTCGTTACGAGCGGCATGGTAGCCGCCGTTCTCGCGCAAATCGCCTTCTTGGCGAGCCGCGTCGATTAGGCGAGCGATCTCAGGACGACGCACCTCGACGCGATCCGTGAGCTCCGCCTGGAGCTTGTCATACTGAGCTTGAGTCAGCCATTGGGTATCAGCCATTACTTATGCCTCCGACATGTGCCGACGGGCGTCGGCCTTCGCATTGATTCTATAGATTTGCCAGCCTAGCAGCCTTCAGCCTGGAAATGTGGATTTTGCGCTATCTGTGGAAAATTTACAGAACTGTCAAATACACGGCGGTGCAATGGCACGCCCACGCAAGAACCGTGAAAGGTATGGAAGATCTCGTGGAACCCGAACCATCGAGGCGATAAATCGGGTTTCTTCGTTGCGTAGAACAATCGCGCCGATCGTGTACAAGATTCCGCCGGCCAAGAAGAAGCCAAACAACAGCCGGTCCCGCAGAGCGCCCAGAATTGGGGAGGTACCACAGAGCAACCCACCCCAAAGCAACGTAAATGAGCGTTGCGAGCCACCTTGGAGCGGTCGGCCAAAAGAGATTGAGAAGGATTCCGGCCAGCGCGCCTCCCCAGACGATTGACAAGATCGTGACCGCTTGGTCGTGAGGAAGCACTGCGACCGAAAGGGGAGTGTAGGTGCCGGCGATGAGCAGGAAGATGTTGGAATGATCGAGGCGATTCCACACAATTTCCCATCGCGGCGACCAGTAGAAACGGTGGTAGACGCTGAAATTCAAAGAGGATCAGCGAGGCCGCAAGGTAGATTGCCGAACCCCACTTGGTTGCCCCGCTGGGAGCGAGACAGGTGAGAACAATAGATGCTGCCAAGGAGGCGGTGCGGCGACGAGGTGGATCCATCCTCTCAAGTGAGGTTTGACGGATATCTTCTGCCCGGGGAACCACTCAGTGGGTTTGAGGGAAGCGATTTTCATTGCTGCCTCCTCTGAAAACTCTACCTACGTTTGCGTAACTTACTACACCGTAGGGTACGCCAATTGTGCAGAAAAATCATCGCTTGTGGCAGTAGGTGTGAGGGAACTTAAGGCCACGGACGAATATGCAAGGGGAACGAGAATCGCGATATTCTTAAACAGTATTGACGCTCTTTCGCGCGGAAGGGACTGAAAGTGTCACAGTGGAACATGCTCTATGACGTCTATGAGAAGCGCTTACGAGCATCTTTATCAGGGGCGCCCAATCCCTCGTCACGTTGGAGTCATTCTCGACGGAAACCGGCGGTGGGCGAAGTCGATCGGCTTCACAGCATCCCAAGGACACCGAGTCGGCGCGGGAAAAATTGCGGAGTTTCTTGGGTGGGCCGAAGAAGTCGGCGTCGAGATCGTCACTTTGTGGATGCTTTCACTGATAATCTCTCGCGTCAAAGCGATGAGCTTTCTGAACTCCTGACGATCATTTCGCAAACCGTCAGAGCCCTCAGCCAAACCGGAAAATGGCGCCTGCGTATCGTTGGGGATCTGCGCCTGCTCCCAGATGATATTGCCGATTCCCTCCGTGAGGCCGCGAAGGAAAGCCCCGCCACAAGCGCACTGAGCGTCAACATTGCCGTCGGCTACGGCGGACGTCATGAGATTGTCGAGGCCGTGCGTGGGTGATCCGCGATGCGAGCCAGCGCGGGAGAGCCTTGAAGATTTGGCTTCACGATTGAAGGACTCTGATATTGCCGAGCATCTGTATACGGGAGATCAACCCGACCCTGATTTGGTGATCCGTACATCGGGGGAGCAGAGACTGTCGGGCTTCATGATTTGGCAGTCTGCGCACTCTGAGTTTTACTTCTGTGAAACCTATTGGCCAGATTTTCGCAAGATCGACTTCCTGCGCGCGTTGCGCGCCTATGCGCAGCGTGAGAGGCGAATGGGGAAGTAAGGTCAGCGAGGTTCCCGGGCGGTAAATGCGCAGGCGCGGTTATCACTGAGGGAAATCCTTGGACGCTGCGACTGAAATAACCTTTGGGGCTTGAATCATGTGGTTCAGCCCCCAATCGACTTCTTTGCGCTCAGAGACCTTTCTTAGGCGAGGAACTCAGCGAGCTCCTGAGAGCCACGGCGGGTTCGCGCCTGCGCGGGAGACAGTGATGTCACCGATGGTTGCGGCGCGCTGCAAGATGAAGTCGACCTTTGCAGCATCCAAATCGCGCAGAGCAGGACGCGACATAGCACCCACCAGGCCGAGTGACCACAGGGGCATCGATCAGGGCCGCCCATGAAGAGTCTCCTGCACCAACGGTGTCTTCGACCTGACGTCTCCGGCGAGGGATTGAACGACGAACGCCATTGGAGGTGAAGGCTGCTGCGCCTTCCTTGCCCTTCGTGACAACGATCAGTGAGGGGCCTGCTGTGAGCCAATCGCGCACGACTTCGTCGATTTCGCGTCCGTTGGTCAGCCACGCGATGTCTTCGTCGGAAACCTTGACGACATCGGAGATGCCGATGAACTTGTTGACGGTAGCGAGAGCCTGCTCGGGGGTGCCCATGAGTGCGGGGCGCGCGTTGGGGTCATAGGTGATGATCGCGTGCTGACGCGCGGTGACCATGGCATCCAAAACGGCGTGTGCACCGGGCTCGATGACTGCGGCGATGGAACCGGAGTGAACGATTCGGGCCTGCGTCGAAACCCGGATCGGGCATGGAGGGCACCAATCCAGATCAAAGGTGTAGGTCGCTGCGCCCTTTTCGTTGAGCTTTGCTAGGGCAGTTGGGGTGTGGTCCGCACCGAAGGATTCCTCGGTAATAACCACGTGCGAGGCCGTGAAGTGATCTTCAATAACTCGCCACGTTCGTCGTGTGCAAGCCACGTCTGCAGGCCGACGTTACGGCCCAACGCCCAAGAGTCATTGCGACGTTAGCGGGTGAACCACCCGGGATTTCGGCAGTTGGAACAGGGCTGTCCGCTGGGACAACGATATCCATCAGTGCCTCTCCGATGGAGAGGATGTGGGGGTCGGTTGCGAGGTCCATATTTCCTCCTGTTGCCAGACCACTTTGGCTGGTTCCACTAACAGATGACGCTTTAAGTCTAACCATTCCCAGCTGATTGCGGGACCCGGAGTCTACTGGTCGGACTGGGGTGATTCTGCTCCTGCTTGCATGCGCTGAGTTGCCGCGTCGAGGATGGAACGGCAACGCGTTGCAAGGGCCTCGCCGCGCTCCCACATCGCAAGAGTGTCTTCAAGAGGAGCCTGTCCGCTTTCAAGCGTCTTGACGATCGCAACGAGTTCATCACGCGCCGCTTCGTAGGACAGTGTTTCGGGTGCAGGAAGGGCTGTTTCTGCCATGGGAACCTCCGGTAGTGACAAGTATGGGTGGTAGTTGAGTCTGAAAGAGGACGCTACTGTGGGGAATCAGGTGCGCGGGTTGCGGGCGTTGAACCGACAACCTGAGCAACCAAACGACCCTGTGCCAAGATTCCTTCCACAAGAGTCCCCTTAGGAACTTGCGAAGCGTCGCGGACAAGCTCCCTGAAGGAAGACGCAGCATCGAGTATCCGCGTTCCAAAGTCGCCTGAGGAGAGAGAGCCTGAAGGGTTGCCGAGGCTTGGAGGATGCTCTGACGCTCAGAATTCAAGCGACGCTCGACCTGAGTGCGCAGTGACGTGAGAGCGGAGTCAATGAAAGTCCGATGTGGCTCCAAAGTTGCAGCAGGAGCTAAGAAAATTGGACGCGACACCAGCAAATCGAGGTTGTAACGCTCTTGAGCGAGCCTGCGCTGAATCGCGCTGCGCATTCCTTCTTGCGCCCGAGCAAGGCCATCAAGTTCCTGAGCAAGATCGGGAACAATCCGGCGGGCAGCGTCGGTCGGTGTTGAGGCGCGGTAATCCGCAACGTAATCCAAAAGAGGCGTCCCCTCGTGCCGATAGCTGACACCGGGGGTGGAGGCCTGCGCAGCGGCGCGCACCAAGGCCTCGTCAGAGAAGGGAAGAAGATCCTCAACGGAGCCGCCACCTCGGGCAACAACAATAACGTCAACCTGGGGAAGGGAATCCAGCTCCGCGATCGCCTGGGTGACCTCGCGGACGGCGTATTGTCCCTGGACGGCGACCTCACGGACCTCGAAGCGGGCAGCGGGCCAACGGGCGCTGGCGTTGACGATGACATCGTCTTTAGCTTTTGCGTTTCGGCCACACACCAGGCCGATCACTCGCGGGAGGAAAGGAAGGGGCTTCTTGCGATCTATATCAAAGAGGCCTTCTGCGGCTAGGCGCTGGCGCAAGCGCTCTATTTGAGCCAGTAAGTCGCCTAAACCTTGAAGGTGAACTTCGGCCGCCTGAAGGTTGAGGCTGCCACTGCGCTCCCAAAAAACGGGCTTGACGCGGGCGACAACTTTCACGCCTTCCTCAAAACTCGCACCAATCGCAGTGATGACATTGGGGAAAGCGGTCACGGTCATCGACGTGTCAGATTCTGTGTCGCGCAGCGTAAAGAAAGCCATGCGCGAGCCCGGGCGTGGGTTGTATTGAACGACTTGGCCTTCAACCCAGAGCGCAGACATACGATCCACGTAGATCTTGATGTTCTGGGTAAGCCTGCTCAGCGGCCACGGGTTGTCACGCGTGGTGTCGGCGGCTTTTGCAGCAGGAGGCATCTTTTCTGGCACGAAACAAGCATGACACAGGCACCTGGCATTTGCGTCCAGTGTGAGGAGCATCAGTAGTTTCGGCTGCGCGGATACTCCTGCCTGCCTGTACCGTTGAAGCATGACTGTTGACGACCAGACGCTGGGCAGCCTTGAACAAAAAAAAATGCCGGTGGGAAGATCTTGCTGGCAGCGCCGCGCGGGTATTGTGCGGGTGTTGACCGTGCAGTTGATGTCGTAGAGAAAGCACTGGATTTGTACGGCGCCCCCGTGTACGTGCGCAAAGAAATCGTTCACAACAAATACGTTGTGGAATCCTTGAGCAAGCGCGGGGCGGTTTTCGTTCAAGAAACCGACCAGGTCCCCGAGGGAGCGCGCGTCGTCTTTTCCCGCACATGGAGTTTCCCCGCAGGTTCATGAGGTCGCAGCGCAGCGACACCTAGCAACCATTGATGCGACATGCCCGCTGGTGACCAAGGTGCATCGCGAGGCCGTGCGCTTCGCGAAGGATGATTACGACATTATTTTGGTGGGCCACGAAGGTCACGAAGAAGTTGAGGGGACCTTTGGTGAGGCCCCGGAGCATATTCAAGTCGTTGGAAGTCCTGAAGAAGTCGACAATCTGGTTGTTCGTGACCCCGAGCGCGTCGTGTGGATTTGACAGACGACCTTGTCGGTTGATGAGACTCGCCAGACTGTTGATCGCCTGCGCGAGCGTTTCCCCAAACTTGTTGATCCGCCCTCGGATGACATTTGCTATGCGACACAGAACCGCCAAGGGGCCGTGAAGGTCATTGCTCCGCTGGTTGATGTCATGGTTGTCGTGGGTTCGGCGAATTCTTCGAACTCGGTACGTCTGGTTGATGTCGCGCTCGAATCGGGCGTTCAGCTGCCTATCGCATCGATAAGGCCGAGGAACTACAAGAAGAATGGTTTAAAGGTGCTTCGACGGTTGGCCTGACTTCTGGTGCGTCGGTGCCCGAGATCCTTGTACGCGATGTTGTCGCCTGGCTGCAAGACCGCGGTTTCCCAACAGTTGAAGAGGTGCGAACCGAGACGGAAACGACGACCTTCGCGCTTCCTCGCGATCTGCGTTCGGACCTGAAGGACGCTGGTCACCTTGATAATCGCCCTCACGCTCGCCGCACTGCGGGTCCCGATCACACGAGCTGAGCGCAAGTTCACCCGCTTTTTCCACGCACTTTCTGTGCGCGCGGGCAAACAGGGAGTACGGCCTCGTCGGATAGGGATAGGGCGTGTCTTTAACTATTGGTATCGCCGGCCTGCCCAACGTTGGCAAGTCCACTCTGTTTAATGCTCTGACCCGCGCGACTGTTCTGGCTGCGAACTATCCCTTCGCGACCATTGAACCGAACGTCGGTGTGGTCCCGCTTCCCGATGCGCGTTTGAACAAGCTCGCCGAGATCTTTGGTTCTCAGCGCATTATTCCCGCGACCGTTTCTTTCGTTGATATCGCGGGTATTGTGCGTGGTGCGTCTGAGGGGAGGGCTTGGGGAACCAGTTCCTTGCGAACATTCGCGAGGCCGACGCCATTTGCCAGGTGACGCGTGCTTTCTCCGACCCGACGTTGTGCACGTTGATGGCAAGGTTGATCCTGAATCGGATATCGAAACCATTAAGACCGAGCTGATTCTGGCTGACATGCAGACGCTTGAAAAAGCAGATCCCGCGTCTGGAAAAGGAAGTCCGTGGCAAGAAGACCGAGGCAATTGTCCTGGAAACTGCGCGCGCGGCAATGGAACTGCTTGAAAAGGGTGAACTGCTCAGCGGCCCCGCGGGTGCAAAGCTTGATCAGGATGCACTCAAGTCCTTCCAGCTCATGACCTCTAAGCCCTTCATCTTCGTGTTCAATATGGATGCGGCGGAGATGGACAACCAGGAGATGCAAGACGAGTGCGCGCTCTGGTTGCTCCGGCTGAAGCGATCTTCTTGGACGCGCAGTTTGAGTCCGAGCTTGTTGAGCTGGATGAGGACGATGCGCGTGAAATGCTGGCTGAGTCCGGTCAGAGCGAATCGGGCCTGGACAAGCTCGCACGCGTTGGCTTCGACACCCTTGGCCTGCAGACCTACCTGACTGCCGGTGAGAAGGAAGCGCGCGCCTGGACGATTCACAAGGGCGACACCGCTCCCAAGGCTGCAGGCGTGATCCACACGGACTTCGAAAAGGGCTTTATCAAGGCTGAAATCGTCTCGTACGACGATCTGATCGAGGCCGGTTCCATGGCTGCAGCGAAGGCTGCTGGCAAGGTCCGCATGGAAGGCAAAGACTACGTCATGCAGGACGGCGACATCGTGGAGTTCCGCTTCAACGTCTGAGTTTTCTTCTACGAGGCAGTGGCCGGGTCGCGCGTGGCGCGCTGCGCAAGTTGCGTCAGATTGATGCTGCGTGCCGTCTGGAGGACCTCCGGATTCCTCCGGGCAATCGGCTCGAGCTTCTGCGCGGTAATCGGGCGGGGCAGTACAGTATCCGAATCAATGATCAGTGGCGCATCTGCTTCAGGTGGAGCGATGCTGGTCCAGAAGGGGTTGAGATCGTTGACTACCACTAAAATTGCTCCGATTCACCCGGGCGAAGTCCTCATGGAGGACTTCATCGAGACTTCGGAATTACGCAGCACAAAGCTTGCTGTTGCTATTGAGGTTCCGCCTCGTCGTATCAATGAAATCGTCCATGGGAAGCGTGGGATCACGGCGGATACCGCGATGAGGCTGTCCCGCTACTTCGGCACAACCCCGGGGTTCTGGATGAACCTGCAGATGCGCTACGAGCTTGACTGTGCCGAAGATGCGCTGGGGGATGCATGAGTGGAATTGTTCCTCTTGCGACGGTGGAAGTCGCTTAAGTCGACGAAGTCTGATAAAGCAGTGGCCGAGGCGCGTGCGCCCCGGCCACGATCTTAAGACGCCTTCACAAACCCCGCTTTCTCGGGAGTCGTCCCAAGGCGCGCAGCGATCAGTTCCTTGTCCTCATCTGAGGCCAAGTCCCGCACCCACTCCACGTAAGTCGGCTCATCGGCATGAACCTCCTGCGTGAAGGTTGCGCTTCTTCGAGACAATCACATACACGTGACGGCAAAAACCCACACATTTGCAAGCAGGGCGGCCGCAGAGATGATGAACATCGCGGTGGGGTTGTGAGCGCTGCGGTGCGCGAACATCGAGTCCTGCATGAAATGCGGGAAGGTGAGCACCACAGCCGACCAGAAAGTCAGCGTGTAGGCCCGGTACTGGATCCACGCGCCTCGCCCAAACTTCATGCAGAGCCGGAATCGTACACGCCGCCAACAGTGCCACGCCAGAGTACCACGCGCGGTCCGCTAGACGGTTGTAGACGTAGGCGAAATTCCACAGGTCGTAGGCGATAATCCACCCGATCGTCAGGTCGCCCCAGACGAGCGCGCGCTCCTTGCCCTTGGAGACGAAAATCGATCCACCCGAGATTGCAAGCAGATTCAAAATGCCCGCGATCCCGTTCATGATGTTCCACGGACCTCCCCAAGTCACCATGCCCTGGGAAGGATCCACCCCGTGAATGCCGTAGCATTTTGCAAAATCCCTCACCACGGCCTCGGCAATGTTGACGGAAAGGATCACCGGCGGAATCAGCAGGTACCCGCGGTTGTGCCGTAGCCTCGGGAATACTTGAAGCGCGACCAAACACAGGGACCCCGCCAGCGCCGAGTACTGCTTGACGATTGGGAACCAGCCTGCCGAGGCCGTGCCCTGCGTCGAGTGCGGCCACCAAAAGATCGTGAGCGCGACCGGGATGACGACGAAGACGGCGAGGACCACCCACATATTGCGTTGGGCAAGCCACGCCGTGAAGGCGAGGGCAGCGATGACCACGAGGAGCATCGCGTAATCCCACCACTCGCCGGCCTCGAAAAAGAAGGGTCAGGGTAATCCGGGGGTGATCAGGCCCATCAGTGTTGCTCCTTGCCCCAATCGGTGAGGTAGGTGCGCTCCATCTTCTGGCGGATCTGCTCATCCCACGAGAATGCGGGCTCGCTCCATCCTTCGAAGTACGAGGCGTCAACCTCGCTTTCCCACGGCGTGCCCGGGCCCGTCGGTGGCCACGAGGGATCGTCGGTGACGGGTGGGCGGATCTCGGCGACGGCCGGGGCGCTGCGCCCGAAACGGAACCACTGGGTGTAGGTGTCCTCGAAGAGGGGAGTGCCATCGTAGCGGCCAGCCGGAGTCTCGCTGTTAAAGAATCGGCCGCCGAGCATGCCTCGCATGAAACGACCCGTCAGGTGCTGCTTCTTGCGGAACTCAAGCACGCGCTTGACGTAGAGGTTTTGCAGGTGCGTCATGCAGCCGCCAATGAACTCGATGTTCACCCAGTTGAGTGCGGTCATTGCGGGCGAGGGGGGTTCGTAGCCGATGCGCCAATGGTTGATCAGGCGCGTGCGTCCACCCTCCAAGGGGACCATGTAGAAGCACCATGCTGCCGCAAAGTGCTTCATTCCGGGGAAGCGGAATGCATAGGAACCGGGTGCCTTGGGCGGGTTCTTCGTGTCGACCCACTGGACCATGTACTTGCCGGGCACGATGTCGACCCATTCCATGGACATTCCGTGGAAATCGAAGGCTGCAATGTCTCCGGGCATCATGGAATCGGGCTGCTGGAATTCTTCTTGGATCTCGTAAGAGTTGAAGAAGGGGAGTCGCGCGAAGACGCGCTCGAGGAATTCGGAGGAGAACGACCCGGACTTTCTGCACCGATCTGCTTGAAGGGCGCCACACTGCGTAGGCGGGGGCGTCGATGGTGATCGCGTAGGGTGGAGGAATACCCGTTGTCGTGGTTGGCGTCGATGAGATCATCGCCCGGGTAACGCCAGGCCTGTTCTTCGGGGGTGGCTTTGCCGCTGAGTTGGCTGAAGGCGTACATTCCGCCCAGTAGTGCGCCTCCTCCGACGAGGCCGAGGCGGCAGAGTCTGCCAAAGCGTGACGAGTGTCGTTTCGCGAGTCCTCCTCCTGAGGACTAATTGAGCCAATATCGCGTGGATGCGGGGCTGTGCGTGGTTCCAGCACACTGCAGAAGATGTAGCAAACCTCACATCTTTGGGTGATTTAGGCACTATGATAGACGAAAATATTCAGCTTAGTTACAGGTTCGAAGGAGAATGCTGTGGACTCGCTCTTCCTCTGGGAGCTGGGAACCCCAAAGGTCTATCTCATCTGGCTACTTGTCTTGCTCGCGCAAAATCCTTGTCGCCGAGATCAATCGCCGATGGAACTGGACGATCTTTGCCGTGTGGACGGTTGGCGGCATTTTGCTCATGCCCTACGCGTGGATCCATGGAGACTCCCATGGTCGGGTGGTTCCCATTTGGCAAGTACGCAATCATGATCCTGACCGCCACCATGACCGGAACCGTCTTGGTTTACGCCAAACGCAACCCGGACAAAGCGCACAAATATGCGATTTGGTTGGGCGTCGCACTGTGGATCGGCTTGGCCGTCAACATCATGGAAGCGAACATCCGCGACCTCACGATCTACTTCAATGCTGACACCTACTATGCGTGCGGCGCCGACTGGCAGTGCCTGAAGGGCGTCAACGACGCGCACACAATCGATATGATCGCCGGCCTGCCCGAGGCGCGAGGCGTCAGCGCAGAGCTCCATTCAATGCAGTGGTATCAGGAAGTTGCAGCGAACCTGTCTTCTCGCCACGTTGGTATTGATCCTGAAACTGGATTCCGTACGATCGGCGGATGTTGGAACCTGCTATCCGCGCTGGCCCGGCCTGCTCAATATCATCACGATCACCGGCCTCGGAAAAATCATCGCAACCTCGCCGGGCAAGCAGAAGGTTCGCGGGCTGATCTGGGTGGACATGGTGTGGCCGTGGGTCATTGCTTACGACCTGTGGAACCACGCGTTCCTCTACAACTCGCTGGCAGACTACACGTGGTACTGCACTCTTGCCCTGCTGTTGGCCTGCACGATCCTGCGTTCACCTGGGCGAAGGGACAGTGGATCTGGTTCCGCTGCTTCACACTGGTGTTCTGGATTTCGATGAATACTTTGCTTCCCGAGGTCTTGGTGCCGCCCTCGGACATCTTTAACTTTGCGACCATGGACCCGCGGGCGAATAATGCTTGTGCGGTTGTTGCCTTGGTGGCGAACGTGATGCTCTTTGTCTACTGGCTCTACAAGATCGTGGTGTTTAAGCGCAATCCGATCACCGGAGTTTTTGTACTGTGAGCTGGCGGAATTCCGCACGATTGTGCGCGAGCACTGCGATGATAAGGATAAGTATTTCCTGGTCGACGGAATTCCGCAGACTCCTGAAGAGCTTGGTTTTGAGCCCTTGTCCAATACCGCGCCTGCCGATGGATACGCCTCGTGGATGCCCTGGTGGAAGGGTGAGGACCGGCGGTATCCCACGAAGCGTGGGTAGTGCCTGCTTCACTAGAATCGCACTATCTATTTTGGGTGTCACTGAATGAAAAGAGACAAGAATGGCCCAGAGGAATGTTGAAGGCGAAGACGAGCTCGTTGTCGAGCCGATCATCGAAGGCGAAATCGTCGAGGAAGATGGTGCTGTCTCCCTGGTTTCTGAGGCGTCTTCAGAGCAGGATCAGCAGGCCTCGGTCTACGCGGTTTTCTTCTTGGAAGAAGCTCGTTCGCCTGCAGGGAGTACGGATCTCGCGCGAGGGCTTCTTGCGCCAAGAACTGCGAGCTTCATCTAAGTGATGCCCAGATTGAGCGTGCGATCGCGAGTGATCCTGTCTCTGCAGGTATTTCGCGCAAGTTGCTGGACAAACTGGCAAGTGACGCGATCTCATTTGAAACTAAGAAATCAACCGCGCTCTCTTTTGCTGCAGGAATCCCCGGTGGCCTGGCGATGCTCGGAACCGTGCCCGCCGACCTCACTCAGTACTACGTTCACTCGCTGCGGATCATGCAAAAGCTTGCGTACCTGTATGGGTGGAGAGAATTCTTAACGGATTTGGACGATGTCGATGATGAGACTATTGCCCAGATGGGCCTCTTCTTCGGTGTCATGCTGGGAGTTGCGGGGCTGCGGGTCACTGCGCGACTTTGCGCGAGTGATCGTTGCTCCCGGCTATCGAAGAGGATCGCGCGCAAAGCCCTCATGAAGACAACGTGGTATCCGGTCGTCAAGAAGTCTCTTAAAGTGATTGGCGTTTCGGTCACGAAAACAGAGCATGGCGAAAAACCATGTCGAAGATTGTTCCCCTGATCGGGGGGTGATCTCGGGTGGAATGACCTTCGTTGCTCTGCAAACTCAAGCGACACGGCTCAAACAGCACCTGCGTCAGCTTCCGCCTCCGGGCCTCGATGCCGCGGAGTGGAAGCAAGTGAATAACTGAGGCCTCCTACTTCCCTCGAAACACCCTCCATGCCCCGCAGATCAAAAGGAATCTGAAGCGGTAGTCGAGCATACGCAAGTGCCTGCGCGGCCGCAGGCTTGCCTTCCTGCGATAATCCACGGCCATTTTTAATGTTCGCGGGGAAGACGGCGATGTACAGTGCGCTCGCGGCCAAACCGGCCAGTCGCCTCGTCAATGGAAGCGCAAGGCCAGCGGCAATTTGCCAACTCGGCTGCGCCGCTCACCAAGGTGTAGGGTTCGCGCATTCCAGGGAAGGCTACGTGGCACAATCGCGTCATAAACCTGCGGTGCCTTGAAATGCATAACTCCTGCTCCTGCAAGCAAAAGTGCATGCCAGTGTGCTGTCTTCATTATGACTCTGAACTTCGGCCTCGCGGCGCATGATGAACTCGCGGTCAGCGTGGTCGTAACCATGAACTTGTACTCGCCGACCAGCTTAAACCCGTGGCGCCCGTAGGTCGCTGTGCCCCGAAGTTCTCACTGAAGCAGCCAATCCACAGGGGACGCGGCCCATCGGCAAGGAGGTAATCGATCGCGTGCCGGAGCATCATCGATCCGCGCCCGCCACCTTGGTATTCCCGCAGTAGATAGAGGCGCTGAACTTCTCCGTCGGTGGGCTTGACGTCGGGGTGGGGGAGGTGTGCGGGGCAAACGGTCACGTAGCCAATCAGTTTGCCTTCCGAGGCCGTCCGCGCATCAGTGCACTCTGGTGCAGTCGCGTCGCCTCGCTTTCTTCAAGGAAAAGCAGCCAGGTTGGGCGCTGGGGGTCCGCGAGCTCGCCACAGAAGGACCTCGGGGAGTAGAGCCTCGTGAATGAGAACGATCAAGGTCTTCAGGGAAGAGTAAAAGCTGTCCAAAAAGTCTGGATGTAGCACGTGGACGCAAGCACGGATAGTGCCTCTGCATCTTCGGGTGTTGCGCGACGCAGCATAATTCTCCCCTCCTTGGGCTAGCCGATGATCATAAGAACAGTCCCGGCACACATACCAGCGATTCCCAATAAATACCGTCCCGAGACGCGCTCGCTGCAACATGAGCGCTGAAAACGCAACTGTCACCAGTATTGAGAGCTTGTTGATGGGGACAACGGGGACCGGAATCCGCATGTCTTTTCATGGGCAGCTGCAAGTCGATGTTTGTGGTGAACGTCTCTACAGGTGCTTGAAAGTTACGTTTTTAGATTATTGGCAGCCGGATTGCGGGAAGTGTCTGAATTTTCCTCAAAAAATTCCCGATACATTTATGAATGCAAACTGTTGCGAGTGTTTTGCCCTGCCCTCATACTGTCTGTAGACAGTACAGGTGCAGGTTGACGCCCTAGCCTAAAACCTCAATATCCGCTCATACCTCACCATGAGGTGCCGACGAACAGGGAAGGCCATGCACGTTTACTCTGCGCGCCCAGAGCACATCGATAAGCTCGCTGAAATAGCGGGTGCTGCCTTCGAGAACTACCCTCTTCATACAGCAGTGAAGGGGCTACTGGCCGATCCCGAGGATTTTTCCAATTGGATTCGCGATGTCCACGCCGTCATGATTCATGTATTCGCGCGGTATCACACCGTTCTGGTCCTTGAAGACCAGGGTGAAATCCTTGGAGTTGCTCTCTTGAATCATCGCCCGCCAGGGTTGCTTGAATACCTTCGCTATTGCAGGCCGCTCCTGGGGTATATGCGCTTTGATCGCCTCGTGCGTTTCTTTGCCTTTACCGAGGCCGCAGATACGGTAGTGCGTCGTGAATCCGATTTTGATTGGTTCCTGACCGTTATCGCCGTCGATCCTTCACGCCAGCATCAGGGAATCGGTCGGCGTTTCCTCGAGAGGGGAATCGAAGGATACGTGCGCTCCCACGGAGGTGGACGTCTCGCATTCATTACCTGTACTCCCACGAATGCGAGCTTCTATTCCTCGGCTGGATATCAAGTCGTGGGGGAGCACTCGGTTTCTTTAGATGGGAACGAGGTGCCCGTGTGGTCTTTTGAGAAGGTCATCGAGTAGATACCCGCTGGCGCGTTCGAATTGGAGGGAAGAACGCACCTGAGGTTTCTGCGATGAGTTTGGGGGGCTTGGTATCACCTGATGCAAGCCCCCAAACTATCTATCGAGATCCAGCTCGTTAGTGCTGCGCGGGTCCCTGTTGTCCCCAGGGATTAGGCTGCTGGCCCTGCTGATTGGGCTGTCCGCCTTGCTGCGGAGGCTGCCACTGCTGGCCACCTTGCTGGCCCTGCTGGGGCGCGGCACCATTGGGCTGTTGGCCCCACTGTTGTGTGGGCTGGCCCCATTGCTGCGTGGGTTGCCCTGCTGTGCGGGCTGGCCGGACTGGCTGGCGTACTGCCTCCACTGGTCGCCTTGCATGACCCTGCTGCTGACCCCACTGCTGTTGTCCTTGTTGGGGAGCCGCGCCGTACTGCTGCTGTCCCCATTGCTGGCCACCTTGCTGGCCCTGCGGGGGTACGGCGCCGTTGGGCTGACCCCACTGTTGTGCGGGCTGGCTTTGTTGCGGCCGCTGACCCCACTGAGGCGCAGGGGCAGGTTGCTGAGCAGGTGCCGGGGGAACGTACGAGGGACCCCACTGTCGGGGAGCAGGAGCATATCCCTGCTGGCCATAGCCGACTCCCTGCTGCGGAGGCAGAGGCTGGCCCCACTGCTGCGGTGCAGCCGTTGGCTGCTGGCCAGGAAGCGGCACGTAGCTCTGTCGCTGGCTTTGCCTGGTCTGCTGCGGGGGCAGAGGCTGTCCCCATTGCTGTTGCTGCGGTTGCTGCTGCATGGGGGCTGCGCCGTACTGCGGTTGTTGACCCCACTGCTGGGGAGCTTGCGCGGGCTGCTGCGAGGCCATGGGCGTGTAACCGGGCTGAGGCTGCTGTACGTGCGGTGCCGGCGCTGGTGCCGGAGCAGGCGCAGGCGTGGGGACCTGTGGCTGGACCTGTGGCATCGGCGCAGGCTGGTACTGCGGAAGTGGTGTAGGTGCCGGAGCCTGCTGAGGCTGAGCCTGAGGCTGTGCTGCGGGCGCTTGCGCGCCTTGCTGAGAGTAACTCTGCGGTTCTTGTGTCGCTACCGGGCTGGAAACGGGCGTCGAATCGGCCTGATCCTGGGGTTCGGGCTGTGCTTGTTCGGCCTCATTGTGCTCAGCTGCGGGAACAGTCTCTTCGACCGGTGCAGCTTCTTCCGCCTGTGCAGTCTCTTCCGCCTGCGCGGCCGCGAAGGCCTCGGTCTTCGTTCCTGAGCAGCCTCCTCCGGCTCGCTCACCGCAGGCAGTGCAGGTTCTGCCACTGCCGCCGGCTCAACGTCTGGCGCGCCAGCGGGGTCTTCAGCTACAACCGGCTGCTCGGGCTGCGCTGGGGCGTGACGTGCTTCCGTCTGTGCGGGGAACTGGGCTGCGGCGAATGAGGGAATTCCAGCCTCTGTTTGAGAGGGTTCTTGAGTTTGTTCCTGCGTCGGGGCCGGAGCATGAGCTGGCTTGTACGCCTGCTGGGTAGGTTGAAGCGGGGTGTGCGGAGCGGACGCCTGAGCGCGAGGAGCTTGAGGAACCTGCGGTTGGGCAGGCGTCGATGCCGCTGTGGAAGTAGGCGTTGAAGCTGCACCAGAGGGAGCACGCACTCCTCTGACGGGAGTGGCAATAGGCATTGAAGCTGCGGTGCCGGGCGTTGCTCCGGGAGCTGCAGGCGCTGGAGCCGGCTGGGGGGCGCCACCGAGAGGAAGAGCTTCCTGCGACATCGGTGCGGATGCGGTAGCACCAGACTTCGCGCGCTTGCGATCCTCGCGAGCTTGACGCTTCGCTGCACGTGCTTCTTCGCGTGCCTGCTGACGCTGAGACTTCGCGGGGGTATCGGCCTTTCGCGAACGGCCGCGGAGGACAAAGAAGACAATTCCTGCAAGGACAACGAGGCCACCAGCGACTGCTGCAGCGATGATCCATGTTGTTGAAGAAATTGAGCCAAGGAGAGAGCCTGACTTTGATGCAGAAGCAGTGCGGTTACGGTCGGGCGCAGCGGGATCTGTCGGCGCCGGTGTCAAAAGCTCAAATGAGGGAACGGGCGTACTGTACTGTGCGGCAACGGTCGCGTTGCCCTGGTAAGCATCCGTCTTCTTGCCGTGGACGGCGACCTTTCCATCGGGCTTATTCCACAGGACGATCTGTTCGACGGGGGTGTATTTTTGAATCGTCTCGGCGATTGGCCCAGTGAGTCGGTGAACTTTGCCTGCAGATGCGGAATCAAGGTCAAAAACCAGCGGGCGGATGCTGATGTAGCCTATATCGCGCGGGCGGCCGAGGAATTCAGTTTCCTGCATCAACTGTTCGCTTGAATAGACAAAGATAAACTCGCCCTTGTCATCAAGCGAATAGTACTTTCCAGCATTTTCGGGGCCTTCGAAAGGCGGGAAGATTGAGCAACGAGTGAAGTTATCACCCTGGGCGAACTCGATGCGGTAGTCATTATTCCCATTTGAAAACGACTTGACTTGCCTTCGTCGATCTGCTTGGTGCGGTCATACACTTCAAGCGCGTGTCCGACGCTTCCCTTGTTGTGACACTCAATGTCACCGAGACGGTCAAGTCTGAATCTGCAGCCTGCGCAGTTGTTGCAGTAGGGAGCACCAATGCTCCTGCAAGCACGAGTGTGGCCGCTGTCGAATACAAACGCTTCATTGAGGCATCCTTTGAAAGTGAATCACGCTATTTCAAGCATATCGAATTGTGTGGGGTGCGCAAAAACAGTTATTCCGAGGGTGGGGCAAAGGGATTTTTCCCCTGTTCTGTCTGGGAATCCCCGGGGAAAATCTCACTTTGGGCTGATGAAGACGAGGGGCTGCGGGTGTCGAGATAATCCTGAACAGAGGGCACAACAGGCGCATCTTCCACGTGGAAATCATCTGAAAGTTTGAAGGGATTTTGCCCGGTATCTCCGGGAGTTAGCGAGCCGGAAAAACCTGTCCCACTTTGGTAACTCAGCGGAACTGCGAAACCTCGCTGCTCGCGCTCCTTTCTCCTGCTGTTTGCACGCATGATCATGGGAACGCCGATGATTAAGAAGAGACAGACGACCGGAACCAGAATGATCTTGATAATCGTCCCGATCCCGCGTGCAGGCCAGTAAGGAGGGGCTGGGGGATGGGGTATAGGGCGTGATGGAGCGGGTGTGTACTACTGCCTCGAGACCAGAAGGAAGCTCGGCGGGAACCATGCCGTTTATCTCTTTGCGTTCGATTGCGTGGAGTCGCTGAAGATCTGCACGCTCCCCTTCGCGCCAATCAGCGTTTCCGATGTGCTCATCCGCTTCAGCTTCGTCAGCGGAGCTATCGTCTTCATCCAGTACCGCTCCCGGGCTGAGTTCCGAAAATAGTCAGGTAGCTCCTGCAGGTATGCGTCATGGCGCGTCAGTTTGACGTCACTGGGAAGCTTCCAAGATTGAGCTCCTCAAGTTTCAGGAGTTTTGTGGCAAAAGTAAAGGTTTCCTTGGTCATCGATCTCGATATAAGGATTAACAAAACGATTAGAACTTTGTTGTAATTCTGCAATCATTCGAGTAAGTTCCCCGCCTCAAAAGTGCACTTCGGACCATTCCGTTGCCTGGGGTACTGCTTCGCACGCTTTCTGATCGAGAGTCTTGGAATAATCGCTGCATATAGATCGAGTAGGTCACGCTCGATGTGGCCACGTAGTACTCGGAAAGATCGACCTCGTTTCGCGCGGCGTGTGCCGGGAGGCGCCACATATCCCGCCGACAATGCTCCAGCACGCACATGCATGCAAGGAAAAAGGGTTTTCGTTTCTCGTCGTAAGACCTGCAATGGTGATTCCTCGTCCGGTAGCGTCAGATTACCGGAGGCCGTGCCCAGCGGTGTGCGTTTAGTTCGATGGTGGTGCGTAGGGGTTCGTCGGCCCCTGAGTTGACGAAGGGGCTCAACGGCTGAGAGGTTGAGTGCTCGGCAGAAGGAACAGAAACCTCGTCAGCTGAAAGAGCGAAGGATTCTTCGTCTGCGGAAGCGGAAGTAGGCATACTCGGCTGATAGGCGGTGGGGATGACGAAGCCACTGCTCTCTCGCTTGCGGCGCTTCTATTTGCCCTCCTCACTGGGCCAATCGCCCCAAACACGATGACAATGAAGCCGAACATGAAGTACTTGCCGATAAAACTTGTGAGGAGTCTCGGGTAGGAAGAAGGCGCCGGTGGCGCGCCACGTAGGGTTTGGGAAGAAGGGGCTGGAGCGCTTCAAGACTGGTCGGCATGTCGGCAGCAGCTATGCCCTTGTGCTCTTGGCGTTCTTGGGTGTGAAAATAATCATTTTGCTCGAGAGTTCCCTCTGCTCCAAGGATTCGAGCTGATGCATTTTCCCAGGTAACAGTGTCAGGAGTATCTCGCTTCGATCGAGACTAGCCGCCCGGGGTTGCCTGCGTTCCCCGGAAAATAAGCACCGCTCAGAGAAAAACGGCGGGAGGTAACCGAGTGCATCATTTGGGAAAGTCGCCCCAGATCGTCAAAAGGTGAGTTGCTTTTGCAGCAAAAGCAACGTTTCCGTTGCTATCAACGCCGATATAAGGATTGACGTGACGGTTGAAGTCCGTCGTGATCTCACAACGGCTGTAGTACTTACTTGTCGAAAGTCGACGATTGACCACTCCTGGACAAATGGCAACGCAGTACACGTGTCCTCAGTGATGGTCTGAGATTCGTCGGTCACAGTGAGCCTGTATTGAGTGCGACCATCGCGCTCAATACGAACGTCCTCGTTGATTCTGATGTCTTTGTCCAAGGCATGTGCAGGCTGAGCCCCAGCGATGGGGAGAAAGAGTCAGCGCACAGGCGCATGTCAAGGACAGGGGCGTGTGTGTGTCGATGAAGTGGCAGGTGCATGCATGACTCTTTGAGTGAGGTGGCCGTGAAGCGGCTGCGTCTCAGTGTGAAGAATACTAGTTTGTCGGGGGAGCGAAGCGGCTCGCGAGGAAGACGAAGGATCGTCTGGCGTAACACCGCTTTGCGCGGAAGACTCCGGTGGAGAAGGGATTCTCTCTTCGGGAGGAAGAACGAAGGGGGAACGAGGCGAAGCTCTTCCCTCCGCGTGGTCATCGCTGAGCTCCTCATCGACTTTTGCTTCGGTTTGACGATGGGATATTTGAGCGTCCTGCCGCTGTTTTTGCATTCCGCATATTGAGTACACGCCGAAGGCTGCGCGAAGACGAATACGCTGAGCCCCATGATCTTTCTGATGAGAGCATCACCGTCGATGTCTACCAGTGGTGTATGCGTTGGCGGAACCGAAGAGGAACGCTGTGTTCTTGTGGCGCGTGGTGTCGATTGCGCAGGGTGGCGTTGGGTTGCGACCTTCGAAAGGTCTGTCAGAGCTCGTCAGGCGCGACTTCCGGCACTGAAAACGCGCCCTGGTTGATCGGAAATCGCTATGGCGAAAAAGTGCACCAACAGCCGCAAGGAAGGCCAAGATCGCCACTCCACTGGACATGCACGCATGTTTCGCGGCCCGTTACTCCACGGTGCCACCCGGACTCATTTTTAGAGATCTTCAGGCTGATCCCCCGCGAAGCTGAGATCTCGAGTGAGATAGGACGTAGCCCTCCGGGAAGGAAACCTTGAAATCCTCAAAGCAGAAGGGGACGCGTGACAAAAGTAAAAAGCTCCATCATCTTGGCCTCCACATAAGGGTTGTTTAACGTGAAGAAACACGCCTTATGATCGAACACGTCTTGCGCTGTGGATCAGTGGAATAGGTAGTCTGCATTATTCCGCGCTTGAGGAAGACGCGCGGCTATCCTCCGTGATCGTCCAGGAGTCAAAAACCCACAGTTCGTACGACAACAACCCCATATCGTGAAAACGAACGACTCGCGGATCATGCGCGATTATTCACGGCATGCGCGGAGCGCGGAAAAGCAGAAGAAAAGCTCCCGCACGCAACTCAGGACACAAGCAAGCAATCGCCTCGGCAATGAAAAAGCCACGTACGCTCCCAACGTCTACTGGCCCCAAGCCAGGAGGGAGGCGGAGAAGAAGGACATGAGCGCTTACGAGCCGAGCGCGTGAGTATGCGATGCTGACAATCAAGACCACCATCGACGGGGATGGTAACTTCGAGCTCGGGCATGAACATGTCTCACGATCCCCACGATGAGGCAGCGCTCCCGTCGCCGGGTCACGGGCGTGCTCGTTGTCGAGGGCCTCGCCGGAATATCCTCGAGGCCAGAAGGAAGCTCGACGGGGGAGACTCCTTGATATTCAACGCGATTGGTCGTACGGAAATCTTCCGCTGTCTCGATGGTCCCCGCCACGCCGACGATCTGAGGAACATCGTCCTTCACGTAATAAAGCCCTTGACACCATCGCTGACTTTTCCGCCGGGACTCATCTGTGAAAGTTGACCGGTATCAGCGCTGAAGTGGAACTCGTGCTCTGTTAGGGAAGTTCCCGCGGGAAAAGTGATGTTGAGGTCCGACAATTGGATGCTCTTCGCTGCGAAGACAAAGTTCCCTTTTTCGTCAGTGCCAACATAGGGATTCTTATCACGCGTGTATTCCGTAGCGATCTGGCAGTTGCTTGCTGCTGGCGCAGCATTAAAGTGCACTTCAGACCACTCGATGACCTGGGAGAGGGAATTGCACGTGTCCAGAGTGATGGTCTTCGTTATGTCGACAATCTTCAAGCGGTACGTGATTGAGCCCGAGGCTGAGAGCGAATACTGCTCCTCGATCTGAACGCCCTGATCTTGAGCGTGGGCGGGCGTCGCGCTCAGTGCAGCGCTAAGAGCGAGCGCGCAAGCGAGGAAGGCGGCGCGCTTCAGTAGAGAGAGCGTCATCAGGATTCCTTCCGTTCAGCGGTTGATTTCCGAGGCCGGAGCGGGCTTGGTGCGTCTGTGAAGTAAGGGAGCGGTGGAGAAGACGGTGGGCGAACGCAACCAGCGCTCGCCCCACCAGATGTTCAGGTTTGCGAGGCTACTCGGGCCTGAGGGTACTGTCCGGGCTGTTGTCCCTGATCGGGGTACTGACCCGGCTGCTGGGGGTACTGCCCCTGCTGCGGGTACTGCGCGGGCTGTTGCGGGTACTGACCCTGCTGCGGGTACTGCGCCGGATCGACAGGAGCCTGGCCGGTCGGAGCGGGGTACTGTCCGGGCTGAGGGCATTGCGCGGGTAAGGCGCCCGGGTGATGCCGGTGACCCATGGGCTGTGCCTGAGTCTTCTTACGGTTGCTCATGACAACGAAGAACACGATGCCGCCGATGACGACAACGGCCAGAATGCCAAGAAGAACCCACTTCATGCTCGAAGACGAAGATGAAGACGAGGAAGAAGAAGTGCTGCCTTATCGGAGGTATTTCGAAGAGACTTGCCGGAGGCTGCACCTGAACCATCGGTGGTGCCCTGTAACTGGAGACGTCATCGCTCACGTCGGTCCACGTGACGGTTCCGGTCGCCTTGTCAATGGTGCCGCCGTTGTCTGCGGTTGTGAGGGACCATGCCGCCAGAGAACTTTGCGGTGACCTTCTGCATTGTCAAGCCGGGCATCGCTGATGAGAGACGCGAGACAGCAGTCTCTGTCTGGGAGGTGAAAGTAAAGTCCTTGCCGCTAACCTCAAGAACCTGCGAAATCTCGCTGCTCTTAAAGGACTGGCTGACATCGCAGATGTGGGAAGAGCCGCTGGTGCGGAAAGCCGTGGTTGCTCCGGCAGACTGCACACTCTTGCAGATGGACTCTGAGATCAGAGTACCGCTGGTGTCGATCATGCTCAGGTGCATAGCTTCCCGACGTGGTCGAGGTGAATTCGTAGGTTTCTTCGAGGTCAATGCTCGGAGCTGCAATAGCTGAACCGGTCGCCATAGCAAAGGTGCCAGCAAGCGCCAGAGTTCCGATGACTCCAAGAGAGCGTCGCTTCATGAGTGTTCCTTCTCGGTATATGAGGACAGACAGATAAAAGAATAGGCACAATCGACTCTGCTGACGAATGTGGTGTATCGTTTAAAATTACAGAATGCTGAGTGGTTGCTGAATGTGTGGGTTGGGGTTAGGCCTGCGGGTACTGTCCCGGCTGCTGCGGATACTGGCCCGGCTGCTGCGGGTATTGGCCTGGTGTGGGGTACTGACCCTGTTGTGGGTATTGGCCGCCTTTGGGGCTGGGCCTTCTTTCGCGGTTTATTCGTGACAACGAATGCACCGATGCTCGCCGATGACGATGACTGCCAAGACCAGCAAGAGGATCCACTTCAGGCCGGACGAGGAGGAAGACGAGGTGAATCAGGCGTTGAGGATGCTGCGCTGGTGGAGTCGGAATCTGCTGAGGCACTGCTTGTCGAACTGCTCTTCGCTGTGGAAGAAGCAGCTGCCTTACCGTCCGTACTGCCCTTTACTTTGACAGCAGTCTTGACATTGGACCAAGTGACTGTGCCCGTTGATTTGTCGATCGTGCCGCCATTATCGGCAGAACTGGGAACCAAGCCGCCAGCGAACTTCGCAGTCACCTGCCAATGCTGTCAATTTTGTCGTCGAGGAACTCTTTAGACATGACCTTCAACACGCCATCAGACTCGGAAGTGAAGGTGAAGTTGTTTCCAGAGACCTCCAAGAGCTCATCGATATCAGTTTCGTTGACCTCGGTGATTACATCACAGACGTTAACTGAGCCTTCTGTGTGGAACTTGGTGCTGAGCTCTGGGTTCTTGCTGAAATGTAGCTGCATGTATACTCTGTCATCAAAGTCTTCGAGCTGTCCCTGAAATGCTGGGTATAGCTCAAGTGAGTTGCAGAGGTGAAATCGTAGGTCTCTTCCACGCTAAAACGCGGCTCGTCAGCGAAAGCTGGTCCTGTCGCCAACAAGAGGCTGGCTGTGAGTGCCAGGGCGCCTGCTGCCCCGATCGTGCGTCGCTTCATGAGAGTTCCTTCTCGATATATGAGGACAGACAAACAAAGAATAGGCACAATCGTCGCGGCTGACGAATTGTGTATCGTTTAAATACAGAATGCTGAGTGGATGCTGAATGCGCAGCTTAGGGGTTAGCCCTGCGGTACCGGCCTGGCTGCATGCATGCCCAGGTTGTTGCCCTTGCTCGGGCAGCTGCCACTGGTGTTGCTGCTGCGGGTTGAACTGCTCCGGCTGTGGTGGAGCGCTGCCTGCCATTGCTGTGGGGAAACCTGTGGCCCTGTGGGGAAGTATTGGGTGTCCTGGTGGTGTTGCCCCGGTTGTGGGGTGAAGGGGTCTGGATACGTTCCTAGTGCAGGCATGGACTCTAAGTGGGGTTTCTTCTGACCTCGCAGCACCAAGAAAATTGCGGTGCCACCACCAATGAGGATCAGGCCAGCAACCCCGAGGAATATCCAGTTATTGTTCGAAGAGGAAGAAACGTTTGAAGTTGGGGAGGAAGTTGGGGATTCGCTCGCCTCGGACGTAGGTGAAGTACCGGCTTTGGTGGTTCCCTTGACCGTCACATTCCGGGTGATGTGCGTCCAGGTGACGGTTGTCTGTTTCTCATTGATTTTTCCGTCAAAGTCTGCGGTCTTTGCGACCCAACCTTTAGGGAAAGGTCACACTGACTTCCTTAAAGGACATGCCTTCAAAAGTCTTATCAATCAAGACGGCAGTCATAGAAGTAAAAGTGAACTCTGAACCGTCGATCTTTAGACGTTCGCTGACTGCGTCATCCTTAATGACCTGAACAAGGTCGCAAATACTGTTGGTGCCTTGTACTCGGAAGTGCGCCTGGGTGTAGTCTCCGGGTTTGCTCGTGCACTTGTCTTTGGTGATCGTCTGCCCGGTGGGATCGATCATGCTGACAGTGTGTCCAATTTCAGTTGGAGACGTGATCTGATAACTGTCTTTTAGTTCGTAGTACGGGTCGGCAAAAGAAGCGTTTCCTGCCGAAGCGCAAGTTATGGCGATCGCAAGTGCGCAGATGATTCCCAGCATGCGTTGCTTCATCACAATTCCTTTGTCCAAGGGACGACTATTCACAGAATAGGCATTGAATGCGATCGTGACGAATTTGAATGTTGTCTGGATAGTGTGACTCTCTCAATGGATGGGTGTATCCACTTTGCGGGGTACTTGATCATTTTCAGCAGTCGGTAACAGGGGTATAACTTTGCTCCTCATGTCCAAAAGGTAAACAAAGCGGAAAGCTCAGGTCATGCAATGGCAGACTATGAGGACCAGAGTCGGCGGCGTCCGGCCGCGGACCGATAAACCATAGGAGAGTGCGGCATGGAAACGCCGAACCCACGTGCAATGGAAGTGAACCTTGAGACTGACCAGCAGGTACAGTCCAAGGACAAGCCCCAGCGCACGGAACTCAAGCGTGGTTTATCAGCACGCCACATGCAGATGATCGCTATCGGCGGCGCAATTGGCACCGGCCTCTTCGTCGCCTCGGGCGCAACAATCTCAACCGCAGGACCTGGCGGAGCCCTCACGGCCTATGCCGTCATCGGCCTCATGGTCTCTTGCTCATGCAATCTCTTGGTGAGATGAGCGCACACATGCCCGTTGCGGGATCATTCCAGACCTATGCCACTCGCTTCGTGAGCCCCTCATTCGGCTTCGCAATGGGATGGAACTACTGGTTCAACTGGGCGATCACCGTCGCAGCCGAACTCGTCGCCTCGGGACTTGTCATGTCCTACTGGTTGCCGAGCGTCCCTTCCTGGGTCTGGGCAATCTCCTTCCTCTTCCTTCTTACATTCCTCAACGCGCTGAGCGCGCGGGTTTATGGTGAGGCAGAATTCTGGTTCGCCCTGATCAAGGTCATCACCGTCATCGTCTTCCTGATTTCAGGCACTCTGATGATCTTCGGAATCTTCAATGACTCCCCGGGAGTTCAGAACTGGACCGCCGGAGATGCTCCCTTCCACGGTGGATTCTTGTCCATCATTTCGGTCTTCATGATTGCAGGCTTCTCTTTCCAGGGAACCGAACTTGTCGGTGTTGCAGCAGGTGAATCCTCTAATCCTCGCCGCGACGTGCCTCGAGCAATCAAGACCGTGTTCTGGCGCATCATGTTCTTCTACATTGGCGCAATCGCCATCATTGGAACGCTGATTCCTTACACCGATCCGAACCTCTTGCGTGACAGTGCTGCAGACATTGCCTACTCGCCCTTCACTCTGGTCTTCGAGCGTATGGGTGTTGCCGCTGCAGCAGCAGTGATGAATGCCGTCATTCTGTACCGCAACTCTCCGCGGAACTCGGGCCTGTGACGCCTCCACCGAATGCTGCATCTGATGGCACTCATCGGGCAGGCGCCTCGCTTCTTCGCAAAGGTCACGCGTCACGGCGTACCGATCTACGCAATGCTGGCCACCTCCGCCGTCGGCGCACTCGGATTCGTTGCGGCACTGGTGAGTGAAGATACTGCCTACACATGGCTGCTCAATGTTTCGGGTCTGTCCGGATTCATCGTCTGGCTGGGTTGCGGCCTGCCACTGGCGCTTCCGCAGGGCCTACGTCAAGCAGGGCCACTCCCTCGATGAGCTTCCCTACAAAGCACCCTTCTTCCCCTTCGGTCCGATTCTTGCCTTCGGTATGTGGCTTGATCGTTCTGTTGGGCCAGAATTACGAGGCCATCTTCCGTGGACAGCTTCTGCAAGTCGCCTCCTCGTACATCGGACTTCCGGTCTTCTTGCTGATCTGGCTGGGCTACCACCTGGTGAAGAAGGACCGCACCGTGAGCTTGGATGAAATGGATGTTGAAGGCGTAACCGTAACGCCTGAAAACGCATAGTGGTGAGCTGGTAAACAGCGTTCGGGGGAGTCAGAAACTGCCTCCCCCGAATTGTTTATTCTCGCAGTGGACTGTGCAATCTATGAATGACTACTTCGCTGGTTCGATGCTTACCTGCGCGGGCAAATTGAGGATCCCTACGGGGCAGGTCACCCCATTGGGGCCGTGATTGCAGTATCCATCAGGGTTCTTCTCCAAGTACGCCTGGTGGTAGTCCTCAGCGAGGTAGAAAGGGCCACCCGACTGAGCAAAGCACGCCCCGGCCTCGCCAATCGTCGTATAGCAGCGGGCTCCCGGCACCGCGCGCTCCAACTCAGCCACCCACGCACCGCGCAGAAGCGATGCCACCTCAGCCTGCCCCGGCGTCGTCACCCAAATCGCACTGCGGTACTGCGTGCCCACGTCGTTGCCGTGGCGATTAGACCGAGTGGAATCGTGGTTTTCGAAGAAGGTCTTGAGCAGGCATGCTCCGCCTTCGCCGGTCACGGAGGGGTCGTAGACCACCGCGACAGTCTCGGCGTGGCCCGTGCGCCCCGTACAGACCTCTCGGTAAGTCGGGTTTGCGTTCCCGCCGCCCATGTAACCAACAGCAGTTGCCCACACGCCCTTCTGGCGCCAGAAGATACGCTCCACACCCCAGAAGCAACCCGCAGCAAGGGTGCAGTACCTCAGATCCGTCGGGAACCGGATCAGTTGCGCTGTCCCATTCACCGGGTGAAGTTCGAGCGCAACCAAGATTGGGTGCCTGCCACCCGGCATATCCGCCGGAAGAGTGCCCGCAGTGGGGGAGTCCAGGTAGCGCTCTACCCCCTCCGATAGACGAGGCCACGCCTGGTGTGGTCCTGCGGCGTAGCGCTGGGCGGTGGGTGAAAGATCAGTAGCCACCTTTGGCTCCTTTAGTCTGTGGCGGCGAGGTGCTCTCTGCCGAGGACGGATGGGTTTATCTGTCCCGTATTCTATGGCGATACTTAAGTCTTGGCAGATAAAAATGTGGCCCCTGCAGTTTCCTGCAAGGGCCACAACAAGCGTTTAGATCAGCCGAGCGACTGGACGCGACGGGCAAGCTTGGACTTGCGGTTCGCGGCCTGGTTGCGGTGAATAACACCCTTCGAGACGGCCTTGTCGAGCTTGCGCGATGCAATGCGCAGAGCTTCGATTGCTGCTTCCTTGTCGCCAGCCTCGACGGCTTCGCGAGTCCTGCGCACCAGGGTCTTCAGTTCAGACTTGACAGCCAGGTTGCGCTGACGGCGCTTCTCGTTGGTGCGGATCCGCTTGATCTGAGACTGATGTTCGCCACAGTCGGATTACTCCTTGGTCTTTCGTACGTACAGGTCGGTGAGGGCTGTGTCAGTGCCGGGACTGGGGCATGGGGACACCCGCAAACGGCTCTAACCAGACCCCCTGCCCGACCAGGCTGGGAGTCCGATCGACAACTCTACCAGAAAAATAGGCACCTAACGACCCCCGGAATGCTCACAGCTGCTTGAGAAATGGTGAGAACGCACACCCTATCGGCGTGGAATTGGCATGCCTGTGCCTACTAATGGGACGATAGACCAGACGTCACAATCCTTCCGGAGGTCCTGTTTGTCCCCGATTCCTACTCCCGAGCAGGCCAAGCTGATTCAGCCCTCGGCCACCCCGCAGGAACGCATCCGCATATTTCTGCATCATCGCTCACATCGATCGCGGCAGTCCACCTTGGCTGACCGTATGCTTCAGCTCACCGGGGTGGTTGCAAGTCGAGACATGCGCGACCAATACCTGGACCGCATGGATATTGAGCGCGAACGTGGCATCACCATCAAAAGCCAGGCCGTGCGTATGCCTTGGGCCTTCGAAGGGGAGCCTTTCGCTCTCAATATGATCGACACACCCGGACACGTGGACTTCACCTACGAGGTCTCGAAGGTCCCTGGCCGCCTGCGAAGGCGCCGTCCTTCTCGTCGATGCCGCCCAGGGGATCGAAGCACAGACCTTGGCGAACCTCTACCTAGCTTTAGAGAACGATCTGACCATCATCCCGGTCTTGAACAAGATCGATCTTCCGGGCGCACAGCCCGAAAAATACGCACAGGAAATCGCTCAGCTCATTGGCGTCGAAGCGGATGATGTTCTGCGCGTCTCCGGCAAGACCGGTGAGGGCGTTCCGGACCTCCTTGACGAGATTGTTCGTCAGATCCCCTCACCTACGGGTAACCCCGAGGGGCCGACGCGTGCGATGATCTTCGACTCCGTTTACGACACGTATCGAGGCGTCGTTACCTATGTCCGAGTCGTCGATGGCATGCTCTCCACTCGTGAACGCGTGCGAATGATGTCTACCGGCGCAACTCACGAACTGCTTGAAATTGGTGTTATTTCGCCTGGGCCAACTCCTGCTCCAGGAATCGCTGCCGGCGAAGTTGGCTACCTTATTACCGGCGTGAAGGATGTTCGCCAGTCCGCGTTGGTGATACCGCATGACCTCAGCTGTTCGTGGTGCTGAAGAACCTCTCGCTGGCTATCGCGACCCGCGCCCCCATGGTCTTTTCGGGAATTTACCCAGTTGATGGCTCCTGATTTCCCGGATCTGCGCGATGCTTTGGGAACGTCTCCAGCTCAACGATGCAGCGCGCTGACCTTCGAGCCTGAATCCAGCGCGGCCCTGGGCTGGCTTCCGCTGCGGATTCTCTGGACTACTGCGCCTGGAAATCATCCGCGAACGCCCTCGAGCGCGAATTCAAACTGGACCTGATCGCAACCGCGCCCAACGTCGTCTACAAGGTCGCTGCAGAAGACGGGCACCGAGGTCCAAGTTGATAACCCTCGAATTCCCCGAAGGAAGATCTCTGAAGTCCGCGAACCCTGTCGTGAACGCGACAATCCTGACCCAACTGAATTCACGGGAACGATCGCATGGAACTGTGCCGAGATCGTCGTGGAACATCATGCGAGAATGGACCACCTCTCAGAAGATCGCGTCGAGCTGCACCACCAGCTCCCCTGCAGAGAGATCGTCTCTCGACTTCTTCGACCACCTCCGTCGCTGCACTCGCGGCTATGCCTCGCTTTCGACTACCACGAGGCGGCGAGGCAGGTTAGTTGACCTCGTCAAGGTCGATATTCTCCTGAACGGAGACCGCGTCGATGCCTTCAGTGCGATCGTCCACAAGGACCGAGGCCTACGCCTACGGTCTGCGCATGACGAAGCGCCTCAAGGAACTGATCCCTCGCCAACAATTCAGAAATCCCGTGCAGGCTGTCTGTTGGTGCCAGGGTTATTGCTCGCGAGAACAGTAGGGCTCTGCGCAAGGACATGCTTGCGAAGTGTTACGGCGGTGACATCACCCGTAAGCGCAAGCTGCTCGAGAAGCAGAAGGAAGGCAAGAAGCGCATGAAGTCCATCGGTCGCGTGGACGTGCCGCAGGAAGCCTTCATCGCGGCTCTTGACCTCCGAGTGCCCACCGGAAAAGAAAATGACCGTGGCAGAGGGTAACGAGGCCGCGGGCGGGGCAGCAGCACAGGCTACTGATATCGCTCAGTCTGCTGGCGCTAATGCGCGCAATGGCCGCCGACCTGGAGACGTCCCAGAGGGGACCGTTTTCATGAGCCGGACGAAGTCCTTTACACGCCGTAGCCGTGAACTCCTGTCAACCTTGCGCGCACAGCGGGAAGCGCATGCCGACTATATGTCATTGAACCTCGACGAGGCATTGGCTACACGACTGTTGCCGACGATTTCCATCTGGATACCGAGGAACTCTTTGGAAGACGGGCGCCGCTGACACTTGAGATTGGTTCGGGGACGGGCGAGCAGATCGTAGCCGCGGCAGCAGCCAACCCCGATCGTGATTACCTTGCGCTCGAGGTGCGGGTGCCTGGGATTGCCAAGCTGATTTGCAAAGGCAGTGGATGCGGGCGCTGATAACATTCGAGTGCTCGAGGCCGATGTAGCACAGGCGCTCTCGATCATGCTGGGCACTGCCTGCCTTGACGAGTCTGGACCTTCTTCCCTGACCCGTGGAGAAAGCGCGCCACCGCAAGCGTCGACTCGTCAGCGATGAGTTCTGCGCCCAAGTTGCCCGAGTGCTCTCACGACGAGGGGTGGGTCTCTGCGACCGACTGGGATGATGTACGCCTGGCAAATGCGAGATGTGATTGAAGGATGCCCACTCTTTGAGAATCCTTACGTGGGGCAAAGGCCTGATCCCGAGGATCCCGAACCAAAAGCGCGGTGGTTTCGCGCGCGCTATGAACGGACGTGTCGTTACTCATTTTGAAACGCGCGGGATCGATGCGGGGCGTCGTACATGACGTTATCGGGTCCGCTTCCACGTGAAAGCGTGTGCGATATCCAATGTCAGCCTCGCTGTGTTTTCCCACTTCACAAAGAGATACAGGTGACATTTAGGGTGTTCATATTTCACCTGGTTGACAATTTCTATATGCTGGCTGTGCATTGAGATTTCACTCAACGTGAAACTCGGCTTCCTCTTCGCGATAGGCGGATCTCGCGAAGAGTGGAGATGCGTTCTGTTAGCAGAACGCACGGGACGAGGCTTCTCGATGAACCGAGAGCCCCGCCTCGGTTCAGCAACGTGTGCCCGTCTTCTTCGATGAGAGAAGACGGGGCAGCATGCTCATTCGCGCCAAAACACGAAGTGTTCTTTTTGAGCGTTTTATGGAAACATTGTGTAATCCATCCCACATTCATCAAGGAAGAAAGAACAGTGAAACAGGTAGCTTACGCGCGATATTTTCAGCGTAGGTTCGTGTGGATCCTCATCACTTTGTCCGCATTCGTGCTCCTCGCTGGATCCCTCAGAGGAACCATCACTGCACTGCCTCCCATCATCGAGGAAATCCAGAGACTTGGGATCTCCTCGGCCGAGGCCGGATTAGCGACGTCAATCCCCGTTTTCTGTTTCGGTTTCTTCACCCCATTCACCGACCATCCTGCGAAAAAATCCGCCTGAATCGCGCCGTTTGTCTGGGGCTGGCAATCGTGATCCTCGGTGCCGTGCTCCGCTCGCTTGGTATGGCCTGGTCACTATTTGTTGGCACCTGTGTCATTGGCATCGGAACTACCTGCTCCAACCTGGTCGTCACTATGCTCATTGGTCGCGATTTTCGCCATCGCGCGGGAATTATGACGGCGGTTTACTCCACGATGATCGACCTCATGATTGCCGCCTCGACGCCTTCAGCACCGCTGGTTGCATACGTCCGGATGGAGAGGCGCAGCTGAAGTATGGGGAGTCGGTCCAGCTCTGATCGCACTCGTGGCCTGCCTTGCAATCTACCCACTCAATCGCCCGGGAATCCGCCCCTTTTTCGCTCAAAAAGCCGGATGGACGATCCATACGGACGACTCAGTCGTAACGGATGATCCCGCCAAGGCCTCGGAAATCTATCGCTGGCCCATGGCATGGCTGATGGCTTTCGCCTTCGCTGTCAATACCTTCTGCTATTTCGGCGTCGCAGCATGGCTGCCGAAAATCCTGCAGACATGCTTGAGATGGGTCCAAACGATGCTGGTTTTGCAGCATCGATCTACCACATCGTGGGTGTTGCGGCCCCGCTGAGCATGATGGCCGTCCAGAAAATGATCCGCGCCCAGACCTCGACAATCCTCACGCTGGTCTCACTGTCGTGGCTTCTCATGCCAATCGGAATGCTCCTTCTTCCCGGAGGCTGGGCTTTGTGGAGTGCATGGGGGACTGGGGCAAGGTGCATTTTTCTCAATTACCTTTACGCTGGTCATTGAACGCACGACCAACATGGCAAAATCAAACTCCGCACGCTTTTCTGCCCTCGTCCAAAGCATTGGATACGGCTTTTGTGCCTTCGGGGCCGTGGGTTTTGGGGGCGCATGTACGACATGACGGCTAACTGGCTGTGGCCCTTCATCCTTTTAACAGTCCTGACAGGAAGCCTCGTCGTGATCTCCCAAATCGTTGCCCGCTCGACCTCGACCCCGAGCCTCAATGAGCCCTCACCAGCCAGAAGGTCAGGCTTGGGATGAGTACGGTCGTCTCCGAGCTGAACTTGCCGAAGCATGCGCAAAGCGCCCTCTAGCCGTCTACGTACACGTTCCCTTCTGCCAGATTCGTTGCGGCTACTGTGACTTCAATACCTACACCGTCGGTTTCGGCCCCGGAGCTGATCGAGAGAGCTACGACCAAAGCGCCCTCGCTGAAATGCGTATGGGGAGCAGGAATCCTCAGCGATGCTGGTATGCGTAAGCGCCCCGCCTCGAGCATTTTCTTCGGTGGCGGAACCCCCACGCTCTTGTCCACCGATATCCTTGAACGTCTCCTTGTGGGAGTGCGCGAAAACTTTGGGATCGCCCCCGGCGCGGAAATTACCGTAGAAGCAGAACCCCGAAAGCGTGGATCGAGGCAGCGCTTGAACGCCTCACCAAGGCTGGCTTTCACCCGCCTTCCTTCCGGCATGCCATCGGCCGTCCCGAGGTCTTGCGCGTCCTGATCGCCACCGCGATCCAGCGAAATTGCCCGGATTGGTCGGCGCGGCCCGCAGACTCGGGATGGACGTCCCAGTCGACCTCATCTACGGAGCCCCGGGAAAGCCTGACGGACTGGCAGACCTCCGCTTGAAGAAGCGATCACGCAATGGAACCGGACCACATCAGTGCCTACGCCCTTGTCATCGAAGAAGGGAACCAAAAATGGGCGCGCAGGTCGCTCGCGAGCAACTTCATGCCCGACCCAGACGACGAGGCCTCGAAATACGAAGTGCGGATCGACTCTCAGGCGAGGCCGGCTACAGCTGGTACGAAATTTCAAACTTCGCGCGCAGGGAGGTGGGCGAAGAAGAATTGTTTCCACCCAGCTGCGCCACGCCTCGAACACACCCTTGCCTACTGGCGCGACTGGGACTGGTGGGGATCGGTCCGCGCGCACTCTCACATCGGTCGCTATCGCTGGTGGAACGTCAAACACCCTTGGCGTATGCGCAAAGACTGCGAGAGGGACTTTCTCCCGCCACGCCGGTGAAATCTCGACGCGATCGACGCGAAATGGAACGCATCCTCTTGGCTGCACCGCACAGCGAGGCGTTCGAAGCGCAGGAGGAGGAAGGGGACCGCGAGGCTTTTTACGCCGCGCTGGACCCTGGCCTCAGAAAAGGACTGATCGACGCTCAGGCAGCCGACGAGGGGCGGGCGATTCTGACTCTCCAGGGGCAGGCTTTTGGCTGACTACGTGACGCGCGAGCTCCTTGGATACTGAGTTACGAGCCGCACGCTTACGCGGGAAAGAGTGTTGATCGGGGAATGAGCGTCCCGTCCTCATAGTGTGGAGCGGTGACTTCAGATATGTACGGACCAACATCTTCAATTCGACCCGCATCGATGGGCTGGGTGCGCGTAGGCCGCGCTCTGTTGAAGATTGCTATCGAGTACGGCAGGTACTCTGAGGATATTTCAGCGGATGGGTTGGTGCAGTGACCCGCGTTGAGAAAGTCCGGGGGAGTGCACCCTGGGCTCGAACTCGAGGATCGACACGGGCGCAAGCGTTCTTTTCTTGGCGGCGGGGTTTCTGGGCTTGGAGGAAAGCCGATTGTTGCGCTTCCTCCGAAGGCCGCGCCGGTGCGGCAGGCTCCCGCTTTGACTACTCCCGGCGGCCGGGCGGTCACAAACTCCGGATCGATTGCTGCTGAAAACCGTGTTGCGCGTGTTGCGCGAAAGTCTCGAATCTGGGTCGAGGACGCCACGATGCCGAGCTCATCCAGCACGTGTGGGGCGACGACCTTGCCGATGTTGGGGTTGTCGTTCAGCTTCTTGAGGGCGTCGACCATTTGGAGGAAATCCTTGAAGTTTTCGGCCCCACCGAGAAAGTACGCGCGGGCGTGCTTGTGGATCACTTGGTCCCCGGATCCAAAGAATCCCGCATCGCCGAGGCCGGACCGTGAGCGCGCGTTGGAAAGATGCTGTCCTCATTGTCGGTCACCCCTATGTCGATATTTGGCAATCGGTGAAGCCGCAGCGTTTGGGACTTGAAAAGTGGCCCGAAATCCCTCGGGGAGTGGATATCAAACACGGGACTTTGGAACACTTGGCTGGCCCATGCCGACTCAGGCCGATATCGCGATGGGATGGAAACGAATTCTCTCCACGGTTCGCAGCTATAAAGACCTCGAGCCCGGCCTTCTTGGGCGCGTCGAGGAACCGTGATTTCGTCACTCAGCCCGGTTTGGAATGATCCTTCTTCCCATTCGGCTCCGGGGACAACTGTTGATAATAGGGCGAATTGGGTATTTGCGGAGTAAAGCAACTCAAATAGCGTGAGTGCCAGATTAGAGGATGAATGAGCGACATCGCCTTGACGTTCTACGAGCCAATCGTGTCCCAGTATGTCCACACGCGTGAACCCGTGGGGTCAAAGCCATCGCACAATCCCAAGACCTAGGGTGTCTCTCTTCGGCAACCATCCAGAACGACATGGCTGTCTTGGAAGAAGCAGAGGCTCATCTGACCCAGCCCCATGCAGCGCCGGCTGCCTGCAACCGACAAGGGCTACCGAGCTCGTCGATCAATTGGCAACCCTCAGCCCATGGGCACCCCAGAGCGCCAGGGCAGTCGAGAAATTCTTGGCCCGCGCCGAAGACCTCGATGATGCCGTTATGGCTGCAGCGCCTGCTTGCCCAGGTTACACGCGCCAGTTGCCCTCATCGAATACCCCGTCAGCGCGCGCTCCAGCACTGAGCCGCATCGAATTCGATCGATCTGAGCGACTCGCGCCTGCTCATCGTGGTCATCCTGAGCAGGTGTAAAGTTTTTGAACGCCTGCGTGAGATGCCCCAAGACCTCGCTTAAGAAGATCTCTTGACGCAGCGCTCGGTCCCTCAACGCCGCCTACCAGGGCAAAGAGCGCGGGAGAAGTTCGTGCCCATTACGAGGCCATGGCTACAGTGTCTGCCGCCCGCACGCTATCTGGGTGCGCCGGAGACATCAGTGAGGATCAGCCAGCCTCCTCCGCGAGAGCCTTCGCGCCGAATCGCATATGGCGGGAATGTCGAACCTAGCTCGAAGCGTGTTGACTACGATATCGCTTCGGTTTTAGACGCCCTCGAAGAACAAGTCGTTCTCCTGCGTCTCTTCGCCGAAATGGATGAAGAGAAACGGCGACGTCCACGTCTCCATCGGTTCCGAAAAGCGCACGATGCTCGTTGAAAACCTCCCTTGTTTTCGGGAACCTACGCTTCCGGGGGAACTCAGCTCATGTGGAATCCTCAGGGCACCCCATGGACTACGCCTCGACAATGTCCACGGTCCACGCCGTGGCCTCGTATCTGTCCAAAGTACTTGAACTCAACGCACTAGAATCGCAGCCGCAAAAAGGATATTCGTGAACGATTACTACGCAATCCTCAGAGTCTCACGCGACGCCGACAAAGCGAAATCAAGAGCTATCGCAGAAGGCCCGCGAGTGACCCGGACTACGGCGGGGACGAGGAGCTTTCAGAGAACTCTCGGTCGCCTGCGAAACCCTCTCCGATCCGGAAAAACGCCGCATGTACGATATCGGTGGTGCAGATGCGCCGAGGCGGCGGATACGCTGGTGACTCCTTCGACTTCCAGGGGACATCCTCTCAGCCATGTTTCGCGGAGCCTTCGGTGGCAGATTCGCGCGGGCGCTGGCCTCAGTCAGCGTACTCGTCAGGGCCGCGAGCAGCTCACGCGTATGAAATCACCCTGGAAAGAAGCAACCTTCGGCGCGCATCGCGAAATTTCAGCGCTACTACCACCGTCGCCTGCGATGTCTGCCACGGATCGATGTGCGGGCCGGGAGCGAACCAGACAACCCTGTGGGACCTGTATGGCGCGGGCTGATTCGATTCAAAACCCAGCAGACCATGCTGGGAACCATGCGCACCCAAGTTCGTGTCCCACCTGTATCAGGGGCTATGGAACCGTCATTGAACAGCCGTCGTCATGAATGCGCGGGCCAGGGACGCGTGCGTACTCGCCGAAGCCTGACCATCGACATCCCGGCAGGGAGCGGGACGGTATGCGCCACGCTCGCCGGACAGGGCGAGGTCGGTCCCGGCGGCGGCCCGAGTGATCTCTATGTCGATATTGTCGAAAAGAGGGCATCACTTTCGCGTCAAGGCGACGATCCGCACATGACCGTCACCATTCCCACGACTGCAGCAGCTCTGGGGAGCACTTTTCGAGCTCGATACTTTGGACGGAGAAAACAATCCATCACGGTCACGCCGGAACTCAGCCCGGAGATGAACTGCGTTTACCTGGTTTGGGTGTTTGAGCCTTGCAGCGTCCTGGCCGTGGCGACCTGCATATCGGCATCAACGTCAAGATTCCACGCGAAAGCGTTTGACGACCGTTCCCGCGAGCTTCTTGAAGAGCTTTCCGCTGTGCCGCCGGGGAAGAGCGCCCGTCGAAAAGCGGGGTTCTTCTTTTCTTCGACAAAGCTTCGCGAAACCTTCACGGGCCAGTGATCGGAACACTCGATGACCCTTCCCGTTTTCATCGCTCCGAGGCCGCCGCCACTCAAGGCTGCACTCGCGGGGGTTCCCACTCTGGATGGGGATGAGAGCTTTCACGCGGCAACCGTTCGTCGCATGGACGTGGGGCAGATGCTCGACGTCGTTGACGGTGACGCTTTGCGTGTGCGCGGGAGCGTGATGGTGAACGAACGAAGAAGTCATTGACTCTTCGCGTTGAAGAGATCATTCCCGAGGTGCCACCGTCTCACGTTTGATCCTTGTTCAAGCATTGTCGACGGGCGGCCCGCGACGAGAAATGGCCATCGAAATGGCAACCGAAGTCGGGGTCGACGTCGTGATCCCGTGGCAGGCTAATCGCGGTGAAGTGCGCTGGAAGGGCGAAAAAGCCGCGAAGGGCATGAGGGAAGTGGGAGTCGACTGGTGTCGGCCACGAAGCTTAATCTCGTCGTGCCTTCATCCCGCGCCTCGAAGATGCCTGCCTCCCAACGACTCTCAATGGATGAGCGAAGAAACGGCATCCGGCGCGTGGGTGATCGTCTGCCATGAGGAGCACGCGAGCCCGCTGAGTCTTCTCTGCATGTGAGTTGCGTGCCGCTGCAGAAAGAGTCTTTGCCGACCACTGACGAGGGCCTCTGGACAGACGGTGCCGGGAACCTGCCTTCCGCCTCGGATCAGCGTGGTCGTCGGGCCTGAAGGCAGGGTTGATCCCGACGAGCTTTCTCTTTTCGAGGCCGCGGGTGCACGCGTGTGCCTATGGGGACAACAGTCTTGCGTGCCTCGACCGCAGGTCGGTTGCTTTGTCACTGATCAGCGATGCAATTGGACGGTGATGACATGGAGGCCGAAAACGGATCCAAAATTCCCAGAGGCGTTGACCCGGTTGTCCTGTTCGGCACATCAGATCGCGTCTTGCGCTCCCCGAAAAGGGGTTCCGCAGGTGCTTTTCCTTCTGGGACGCGACTCTGTCGATGATTGGTCGAAAGGCATTGTCGATAGGCTGTTCAATTGGTTTGATAACCGGTTGAACTGCTAAAGGCTGACAGTTCTCGATGACGTGAGTCGAACAAGCAATCGCACCCTCACGTCAGCGCACCGTCGACCGAGCGTCCACAGGAGATCTCTTCGCAGTCGAGGACGTTCTCGATTCGACCTGTGGGCAAAAAGTCGCGTTGACGCCATTGAACGCCGATTCCCTGGAAGTCTTCGGCCCGCCCCGCTGGCACCGGAAAACGTACTGCAATGGTGGCGCAGGCGGTATCACGCTACCTCTCGGTCAGGTCCGACGCATTGTTCCTCACGCGCCCCGGTCGAAGCTGCTGGGGAGAATCTGGGTTTCGCCAACCTTGACGGACAAGAGATCGATCCTGTCTGCGTCTCCCCACAGAATATGCCTTGGGTGACACTTGATGGATCTCAGATGCCTCTGCCCAAGCTCATCGGCCTCCCGGCGCAGTTGAAAGTTGCCCTGCTGGCGCATATGCGCGGTGGTGACTGAACGATTCGTTCATTATCTTGGACGAGTGCACAAAAGCACGACGCTTTTGCACAGATGAAAATGTTCCTTACCCGTCGCGCTTCGACTCCAAAGGTTTATGCCGTCACCGAGATACCTCGCAAATCGACCTCGCGAGCGCAGCAGTGGCCTGCTTTGTCAGCTTGAAGATATTCTGCAGGCGGCATCGATGACATAGAATTGTCATCTGACGCAAGCGCCGACGTTGTGCGTCGTCGACCTCGTTGGCGAGATCATTGACGCAGCACGAAACGCTGATGAGTCACTGGCGCGTCTGAAAGCTGCGCGCAGGACCGCTCACTTCACTCCCGTTCCCCGACACAATGGACATTGAGTCATGACTGCAGTTCTCCGGCGAGCACGACTACGAGATCGTAGCCAGAGTCATTGCACTGGCTGACTTCTGTGCTCAGCGCGATGCACGTCTCCACCGAGGTCAGAACTCAACACTCGTCTTCATCGACCCTGAACCCACGCGGAAGAGCTTCACGTGCGCTGGCTGGACCTCGAAGGCACGCGACGTCATGGGGCACCGAGATGGACGAACTCCGCCTGGGTGCCGCCGGAGCATCGACGGCCTCGGGAACGCTGGGGACATCTGCACCCGCCCCGGGTCGCCGAAAAGCTAAAGCCCGCGCGAGGGCCGGCCACTCGACCGCAGAGGAAATGCTGTTCCTCGCCACCCACGGGATGCTTCACGCTCGTGGGACGCGATCACGCTGAACCCGAAGAAAAAGAAGAGATGTTCGCTCCTGCAACGCTCGCTCGCTTTGCGAGCTTCTTGGCGTAGCGATGATCGAAGCAGCAGTACCTGTCACGTACGATGAGCATCCTCGCACGCGATTGCACTCCTCTTCGCGATGGTCCCTGCGATTGCTGAGTTTGCGCTTTCGAAACTGACCGCAGCCATTGGTGTCGAGGACGTCAAGACCGAGCAGAAGCACGCGGGTGCCGCAGATGGAGCTGGTGGACCAGCGCGCGTGGTTGCTGTCCTTTCGAGGCCCGTACCTTTTACGCAGGTGGTCTTTCGCCGTGTCGGGTGGCGATCGATCGCTCGCATCTTTGCGCAATCACTCGTGGGTCGCTGGACTGGTGACGATCGCGCACGTCGTCGCCCTTGCGCAATTCCTGGCCACGCGTGATTGCACGCGCGCTGGGCACAACCGCAACCACCGGTGCTGCGCTGCTATTCACCCCGCTCATCACCCGCCTCGTGGCCATCGCGCGCTTCTTTGCTCGTTGCACAAAGCGCGCGCGGTCTTACCCTCAGCCGGAACGCACCGAAGCTGAAAATGCGTGCGGAAATGGCGATGAACTGCGCGAAATGGTCGATCAGGTTGGCGAGACCGAAGGTTTTGAAGAAGAAGACCGCCAGATGTTGCGCTCGATGCTTTCCGGGCTTTGGGCACACACCCTCATGCGCGAAGCGGATGGTTCGGCGCGCACGGAAATGGTGACAATTTCCTTCGACACCCCCGCGCCAAGGTCCTGCGTCTATTCGTTCGATCGGGCTTCTCGCACGCATCCCCGTCACCGGGACAGCATACCGACGTGTGCGCGGAATCCTTTTCTTCAAAGATGTCGTTCAGCGGCTCCAGGACCTACGAAGGCAGGACCACGAACTGCGCGCAGGTCAAATGATGCGCCTCCGCCGAGTCTCACTCATCGAGTAAAGAAACCCTGCCGATGACCTGCTTCGCCAGATGCGCGCGAGCACTTCCACTTTGCACTGGTGCGTCGATGAACACGGTGCGATTTTCCGCCTCGTCACTCTTGAAGACATCATCGAGGAAGCCGTCGGCGAACCCCACCGACGAACACGATCGCAACATTGGCACTCGAACCCTGAAGAGATTTCGGCGTGTGGCGCGTCCCTCTGGGTTCTCGTTGGATTTGGGGAACTCGGTGAGCTGTGGAGTGGGTGCACGATTGGGAGACGTCGTGACTCGTGGGCGGCCTGCTGGCCACAGCAGTCGGGCGTCTTCCCTCCCTGAGAGCGACTGGCGATATGCTCGGCGTGCACGCCGGTTTGCCGTGAAGCAGCGTGACGGGCGCCGCCGCCAAGTTGGCACAATCAGTGTGCTCGCCATGCCCCCGAAGTTTCCTCCGACGACACCAACCAAAGCCGTAGGAAGTAGCAATGCATTTCTCCAGCGAGTGACGAATTGATGGCCGGGCAACGCCTTTGAAGGGTGGACATCGACTCCTGCAGACTCTCCCGAGGAAGATGATGCTCAGGGTGCTGGATGCGCGGAGCGCCTCGATGCAGGTATGAGGGGCGTGAGACTTCTGGCGATTCGGGTCCTCGACGAGACCGACGATGAGATCGCGCAGGACGTGGCCGACGGCGTTGATTCCTGCCGTCGGCGTGCGCTGAAACCAGTGCGGCGGCCGATATTGTCATTCCGACTTCGAAGATTTCCGTGCGGGTTTCGTCTCGGTGACTCGGGCGTCTCAACGTCGGAAAATCAGCCTGACGAATGCGCTTGTCGGACACAAGGTTGCGATCACCTCGGGACGTCCGGAGACGACTCGCCACAATATTCGCGGCATTGTTCACGGTGACAACTACCAGCTGGTCTCTGGTTGATGCTCCGGATATCACCGTCCGCGAACCCTCTTGGGAGCGCTTGAATGACATGGTCCGCGAGGCCTGGCTGAAGTCGCAGCGTGATCTTCTGCCTGCCTGCAAACCAGCGCATCGGACCGGGCGACCAGTTCATTGCGCGTGATTGCGCGCGTCTCGCAGGCCGATCATTGCGGTCGCGACTGGTGCGAGAGCGTGCCCCGCGAAACGCGTTTTGGAACACCTCATGGCGATTGAGGTGCTCGGGGAATGGAGTGCACGTTCCTGTCTCTCTTTTCGAGAACAAGGGGATCGACCGCCTTCGTGAGGTTTTGGCGCAGACGGATATCCTCTTCTCCGGCCTCTGTACCCGCAGGACAATATTTCGGATGGGTCTCCGCGAAACGATGATCGCCGACTCTATTCGCGAGGGCCGCACTTGAAGGCGTGGCGCGACGAACTTCCTCACTCGCTGGCCGTGCAAGTCGAAGAGATCATCGAACGCCCTCAGCGCGAGGGTGATGACCGTCCGCTTGTTGGATATCCATTGTCAATGTACGTCGAACGATTCTAAAATGCTATTATCGGTGTAAGAGGGCGCGTTGTTTGAATGAAATTGCATGCGTCGCCATTGAGGAGTATTTAATGCCGGGTCTACCTTGATTTGCACGTGCGAACCGCTATGATTGGCAGTCGGATCCGAAGATGCTTCAACGCTCTTGGTTTCTGGAGTGTTTCCCACTTTTGATGTGAAAGTGGGGATTCAACATCTGTGCTCACCAGGGTCCCGAGAGTCTGAACGGGTATTTCATGCATGCTTATCCCGTGAGCGAAATGCATCCCAAAACCTAACGCTTTTGGAGCTTTTCGCCTTGACCGGACGACGCATCACTGATCGCGCATCGCATGGCTGCGCATGACCGTCTGGCCTACCAATCCCGAGTCGTTTTGCGCTTGGGACAGATGCTTCTGCTGCTGGCGCTGGTTCCTTACCGCGTCAAGGCCTGAGCACTCGCGTTGAGGTGGTTGGCATCGAAAAGCACCACGCTCAGGTGGACCTTCACCGGAGGTCGCGCAACAGCCTATGCGAATGGTACTTTCCGGTACCGAATCTTGCTGAGCAGCGTCTTGGGTGTCAATGCTGACGAATTGATCGCATCACAACCATTTTGGCAACAATTGAAGGCACGTGCGTTTATTTAGAAGACGTCGATAAGGTTTCTTGACGAGATTGGAACGCGTCGCCCCAATGATGGCTCGCGAACGTTTTGCTTCGGGACTTGCTCAGTGGGTCTTCGCATTCCTCAATGCTGGGGATGGGTGAGCCTGGCTGTCGCAATCGCAGCTTATTGGACAGCCCACGTCAAAATGCTCAAGCGCTACAAGTTCAGTTTCGGTGTGTGGATGGTGTGTGAGGCATCGCTGCAAGCGCGTAAGCATCCTAGCGTCTACTGGCGCAAAGTACATACTGGAGCCCACCACCGCGGGATTTATTTCAGCGCCCTCTTCTGGTTCCAGCCTGCTGGTTACCGATTATTGACTTGCGCGTCACGATTTTAAGCTGGTGGTATTCCAGCGCATCGTCCATGTTGCCATGCTGGTTGTTCCGCTGTGTTACAAGGGAGTATTCTCCAAGGTCTTCAACTGGTCAGTCACCCTGAATACGTTGT
>BNJS01000507.1_pt1 | contig 99341 bp, 149 predicted proteins | sample 8540461 | NCBI WGS metagenome assembly BNJS01 (sample SAMD00202454, study PRJDB9452) | human saliva metagenome | isolation source: human saliva | place: Japan | reverse complement strand
ATAGTTACGTATTGTTAATTTAGAGGAATCGTATTTATAAAATATAATTTTTAGTGAATTCCTTAAAACTTATTTATTTTCATGCTCTATCTTCATACAGGAAGCTTATAAATCCATCTCTTCCGCTCTATTTTATTCTTGTAATAGATCTGCATACCTTTTATTCCCAATCTTTGAAGTTCTAAATTTCTATGGTTTGCGGTAACCAGTGCGCGGTAACGGACAAGATATATGTCCAGATCCGGTCTCTTCTTTCGGCTTCCAAGCTCTTTCTTCTCTCTCTTCTCCAGCTCCTCATCACTAAGCTTTACATCGCTTATAGTTTGAATATCGATGGAAATGATATCTCCTTCTTCAATCAGAGCATGATAGGTCCACCCACCGCTGCCAGGAGAAACGTGTCCGATAGCAGCGCCACGGGAAGCGCCGAGAAACGACCGTCTGTAATCAGATCACGGTACTGCCCAGGCCCACCACCCACAATGGCGGAGGTGGATTCAGCACTCTCTATTCCGGGACCTTCCCTAGGACCTTCGTACCGGATGACCACCACATCTCCGGGATTAATCTTTCCCCCCTTGATAGCAGCAATCGCATCTTCTTCGCAGTCAAAGACTCTGGCAGGTCCTTCATGCACCATCATTTCCGGAGCTACAGCGGAACGCTTTACCACGCCGGTATCCGGAGCCAGATTTCCCTTCAGCACCGCAATACCTCCGATAGGCATAAAGGGCTTATCAATAGGACGAATAATCTCCTCATCCTTATTTCTGGCATGGGCAATATTTTTCTCCATGGTCTTTTTCCGGTAACGTGTAATGCCGGAAAGTCCAAAAGATTCTTCTGACAGCTCCTTCATCACCGCATACACACCACCGGCTCCTGTTTAAATCCTCCATATAGGCATAGCTCGCAGGAGCCAAATGACAAAGATTCGGAGTCTTGTGGAGATTTCTGTTGGCATTTTCCACCTTCAACTCAATGCCGCACTCATGGAGCAATGGCAGGAAGGTGAAGCATGGTGTTTGTGGAGCATCCCAAAGCCATATTCCACCGTAAGGCATTTCGGAATGCCGCTTCTGTCATAATGTCTCTGGACGGATATTTTCTCAATCATATCCATGATGGCATAGCCCGCCATCTTTGCCAAACGAATACGAGCAGAATAAACCGCAGGAATGGTTCCGTTTCCGGAAGTCCCATACCGATAACCTCTGTTAAGCAGTTCATAGAGTTGGCGGTATACACTACCGGAGCAGGAACCGCAGGTAGGACAGACATTTTCCTCATAGAGCTTCAGCTCTCCATATGATCTTTCCTGCCTCATACTCTCCCACAGCCTCAAACATGGAAGAAAGAGAACGCTTTTTCCCCTTAACCTTCACCGGCAGCATAGGGTCCCGCCGGATACAAAAGAAAACGGTAGGAATATTCACCTGGCTGCTGCCATCAAAAGACCCGGCACATTCTATCACAGTTTGGAATCAGTGACCAAACCGTCAAACTGATGTGTCTCTGCCATACATTCTGTGGAATCTGCAATCAAATCTCTGGTCACCAGAGGAATATTTCATGCCGTATGATCCCATGCAATACACGTCGCAAACGCAATGCGGGAAACTCCACCGGCATACCGCCCGCTTCCGCAAACTCCATCTTTACCGCTTCCGCAATTTTATCCAGATTGATATGCCTGCACGATTTCATTATAAGAACAAACCACACCGATCATGGCTTCTCTCATCTCTTCCTTGGTATAGCCTAAGGCATTAAATAAACTTCTATGAGGCGCAGACTGTACCCCTTCTCTCACATGCTCACTATTCATAGACTCCCTCCTTACTCTAAATGCTTTTGATTAGCTACATAAACTAAAAACAAGTTTTTGCTGTATTTTCCCATATAAGAAAAATTTGTCTATCTAGCTAAACAAAGAACTACTGCATACTCGAGGTAAAAATATTCTACCTCAGACACCTACATCTCACAGTTTTACATAAAAACTTTTTATTATACATCATTAACAGCTTTGAGCAGATGTTTTTGAGTTTTCCATGAATTTTTCTAAATATTTTCAGAAAAATAAAAAGACAGAGGAAGAACGAATATGTGCTACGCTTTTTCGCAGTATAGCTTGAGAATAAGGGCAATGTGAGCCCGTCGGTTCTTAGCTTTTGTCTCTTTTGTAAAAGCTTAGAACCGCCATGAGGCGAGCTTTAGCGAGAGCGTGCCCTGTTCCAAGCTATACCTGCAAAAGCGATAAATCATTCTTCTATCTCTGTCTCTATTTTTCTATTGTATTTAGAACAAATTCATTAAAACCTCATCCATCAGCTCTAAGTTGTGTTCTTCTAGCATTCTCGCAAGCTTTTTAAGAAAGCATCTAGAGGAACGTTGTTAATCTGCTTTATTGATCCGCGCATATTACATGGAAACAGTCTTTTTCCTCCATTTCCTTATCTCCCAAAACCAGAATATATGGATTTTTATAGTTCTTATAGGGTCTTAATCTTTCTTTCCTTCATATTCTTATCAGAGTAGTCAATTTCCACACGAATTCCCATATCGGAAAGAGCCTCATAGATCTTTTTCCGAGTCATTATGCTCTTCTCGAATCGGTACGATTCTCACCTGTCCCGGGGCTAGCTCAGAAGGGGAAGCTTCCTGAAGTTCTCGATGACATACCGATAAAACGCTCCAGAGAACTGTCAAATTGTTTCATGGATTACCACCGGCATAGCGGTGCTTTCCTTCTGCAGTCTGATAAGTCAGGACCGAAGTTGTGAGGAAGCTGGAAGTCCAGCTGAATGGTTCCGCACTGCCACTCTCTACCCAAATGCATCCTTAATCTGCAAGTCAATCTTTGGTCCGTAGAAGGCACCGTCTCCCTTCATTGATCTCAAAAGCCGCCTTCTCCGTACTCTTGTCGGTGAGAATCTTCTTTAAAGCAGCCTGCCTCTATCCCAAACCTCGATATCTCCTCATGAAATCATCAGGTCTCGGTGAGAGCTCTGCACGATAAGTAACACCGAAGGTCTTGTAGACTTCATCCGCAATGGAGATGATGTCCGCAATTTCCGCCTCAATCTGAGATTCCATTACGAAGGTATGGTCATCATCCTGACGGAACTCCTGAACGCGGAAAAGTCCGTTCATTTGTCCGGATTTTTCCTTTCTATGGAGTACATCATACTCGGAATAACGAATTGGACAGCTCCTTATAGGAACGATTTCTTCCTTATAGGTAATCATGCGTTAGGGCAGTTCATGGGCTTTGCCGCCATGGTATCAATATTCTCACGATTATAGATTACAGAGCCTGCCTGAATCTTTACAATCTTCTCTCCAAGGCTGGCATCGGTAGGATGCTCCAGCACACCGGAAAGGTCAGCATCGGCCTTTAACCAGCCGGAAATACCGGGAACCATAAACATATTGTTAATGTAATGTGCCCAGTGTCCGGAAATCAACCATAATTTCTTATTGTTGATGAGGGTGCGGAAATTTCCGTGTAACCGTGTCTTTGCCTGAACACTTCTGGAATAAGCTAAGAGCGCCTGATACATCTTTCCAACCTCTGGGAAGCCAATAAGGCATTCCGGGAGCGGTCTCATCAAACATGAAGAGGTCAAGCTGACTGCCCAGCTTCTATGGTCTCTCTCCTGGGCTTCCTGTAACCACTTTAAATGCTCCTTTACAGGCATTTTTATCCGGGAAGGCAAAAAGATAAACACGCTGTAACTGATCTCTGATGCTCATCTCCGCGCCAGTAAGCTCCGGAAATGGATTTAATCTGAAGGCTACATTCATGAGTTCCTGAGAATTCTCCACATGAGGCCCCGGCAAAGATCCACAAAATCATCACCGGTACGATAAATGCTGATGACTTCATCGGCAGGAAGGTCCTGAATCAGCTCCTTTTTGAACTTTTGCTTATCAAAGAGAGCCAAGGCCGCCTCACGGGGACAGCTCCTCCTGGTCCAGTTCTCTTTCTTTGATGATTTCTCTCATCTTGTCCTCAATGGTCTTAAAACTTCCTCGGACAAGGACTTGGGCAGAGCAAAAGTCATAATAACAACCATCTTCAATCTGGGGTCCGATTGCATACTGTGTACCTCCGGACCATAGCAGTCTCTACCATGGCTTTTGCTAAAATATGTGCAAGAGAATGTCTAGTATCTCTCTAAAAATTCCTGCTTATCCAATGCCATTACCTCTTTTCTTTTAATCTCTCTATTGCTTTTTCAATTCTCTTTAAGGACTCTTCCTTACCCAGTACGGAAAGAATCTCTGTAGCTCCTGCAGGAGTCATTTGCTTTTCCGGAAAGGCAATACGGATAGAGCCACATCATAAAAGCCTGTCTTATAGCCCTTTTTCCTGACCGAAGGCCTGTAATTTCTCATACAAATGGTCGTTACTGTAGTCATTTTTCTCCTGTAATAAAGGAAGAACCTCTTCCAGAAGGCTTAAAGAATTCTCTAAATTACACTTTGCCTTTTTATTTTCATAAAGAGACAGCTCATATTCCGGTACTTCCTTAAGAAGGAAACCTGCTCGGGAATGTCCGAAGATTTCGATTCTGCTCTTTACCATCTCTGCAATCTTCTTATGATCCAATCCTCACCTACAGCTTCTTTCACGAAGGGAGAGCCTCTCATAGAACTTGTCGAAGTCCATTTTTCTTGATGTACCTCCGTTCATCCAACGAAGCTACCCGCATATCGAAAAACCGCAGGACCTTGGAAATTCTACGGTAATCAAACAAACGAACCAAATCCTCTAAAGAAAGAATCTCTTCATTTTCCTCAGGGCTCCAGCCTAAAAGAGCCACAAAGTTTACCACTGCTTCAGCCACAAAGCCCTGGTCAATCAGATCCTCAAAGGAGGAGTGTCCGGACCTCTTGGATAGCTTCTTATGATTCTCATCCGTAATCAGCGACAATGAATCAGCTTCGGAGACTCCCCAACCGAAGGCATCATAGAGTCTTTTGGTACTTAGGGCTGAGGAGAGATATTCGTTTCCACGAACCACATGGGTAATCCCCATCAAATGGTCATCTATAACATTGGCAAAGTTATAGGTAGGATAGCCGTTTGACTTAATGAGCACCATGTCGTCCAGTTCGCTGTTCTCCACGGTAACTATCCCCCGTAAAGCCTCATCATGGAAAGTAGTGCTGCCTTCTGTCGGATTATTCTGGCGAATAACAAAGGGCAGGCCCTGCTTTTAACTCTCTTCCACCTCTTCTTTAGTAAGAGAAAGGCAGTGCTTGTCTATTGTACTGGAAAAGCGTCTCCGTTTACCCCCGGTTTGCAGGCTCTTTAAACGTTCCTCGTCACAGAAGCAGTAGTAAGCCTCTCCCTTATCCACCAGCTTCTTGGGCATAGTCCATATAAACGCTGGTCTTCACTCGTTCCGACTGCACGTAAGGTCCATAGTCCCCGGGATTATCCGGCCCCTCGTCCCAGAAAAGTCCTAGCTTCCCAGCGTTCTACGGACAATATCCACAGCCCTTCCACTCTCTTTCCTGGTCGGTATCCTCGATACGGAGGAGGAAGTCACCTCCCTCATGCTTTGGCAATCAGATAGGCGTACATGCCGGTTCGCAACTTCCCTACATGCATCCTTCCGGTAGGGGAAGGTGCATATCTCGTTCTAATCTTCATTTTTCCCCTTAGCTGTGCTTACGCTTCCTGCTTCTCTACCAAAATCCTGTGGGCGCATAGAAAGGTTGATTCTTCCCATCTTATCCACTTCCAGCACCTTTTACACGAACTTTATCGCCGATATGAACCACATCCTCACCTTATTCACCTCTGGTCGGAAAGCTTGGAAATGTGAATCATGCCGTCCTTGTTGGGGCTTAACTGTCAAAGGCACCAAAATCCATCATTCTGACTACGGTCCCTTCAAAAATCTGTCCCGGCTCAATATCGTTTACAATAGACTCACGATTTTCCTTCGCTCTTTCCAAATCAGGCAGGTTTGTTCCGGAAATGGAACAGTTCCGTTATCATCAATATCGATCTTCACGCCGGTTTTCTTCTGATGATACCGTTAATGGTCTGTACTCTCGCTTTCCGATAACATCTCCAATCTTCTCCGGATTGATAGACATGGTCAAAAATCTTCGGTGCATACGGAGAAAGCTCTGCTCTAGGTTCTGCAATCGCTTCTTTCATCAACACCGTTCATAATAAAGAGTCTTGCTTCTTCTTGCTCTGCGAATAGCCTCTTCCACGATGGGACGAGTCAGCCGTGAATCTTAATATCCATCTGGATTGCGGTGATTCCGTCTTCTGTCCCGGGCTACCTTAAAGTCCATATCCCCGAAGAAGTCTTCCAAGCTTCCTGAATGTCAGTAAGTACCAACACCATCATCGCTGTCTCCGGTTACAAGACTGCAGGAAATTCCGGCAACAGGCTTTATGAGAACACCGGCAGCCATCATGACATGCAGGATGCACAGGTGGAGCTATGGAGTAGAGCCGTTAGACCTCATAGTCTCGGAAACGGAACGAATCGCATAGGGGAATTCCTCCACGGAAGGCAGTACAGGAATTAACGCCTTCTCTGCCAAAAGCACCGTGACCGATTTCTTCTTCCGGGACCTCTGAGCCTTTAGCCTCCCTACGGAATAGCCGGGGAAATTATACTGGTGCAGATAACGCTTTCCGTCTCAAATTCATTTAAACCCTTCTACCTTCTGAACCCTCGGAAAGAGGTGCCAGGGTAGTAATATTCATAATCTGTGTCTGTCCTCTTTTGAAAACATAGCGGAGCCGTGTACTCTGGGAAGAAGGTCCACCTCAGCCTCCAACCTACGAATCTCATCAATGGCTCTTCCGTCCGGTCTCTTATGATCCTTTAAAATCATCTTACGAACAGTCTTCTTCCATATCCCTGATAGATGGCATCCGGTAAGATGACCAAAGCTTCCTCATCATCCTGAAAGCTTCTACCAGTCTTTCACCAAGAAGGGGAAACATTGGCATCTCTTTCCGCCTTTATCATCGGTAAATACAGCCTCTCCATCTCCTCCGGCTTTACCTACTTCCTTCATCTTCGCAAATACTTTCAGGGAATGGCGCTGGAAACATAGCTGTGCTTTCTTTTCCGCATTCTTCGATAATGCTCTCAAAGAAACCGATAATCTGCTGGTTTCTAATTGCGGGCAAGATAAATTGCCTCAATCATCTTGTCCTCCGGAAGCTCTGTTGGCTCCGGCTTCGATCATGATAACCTTTTCTTTTTGTGGAAGCCACGGTCAATAAAAAGGTCGGAAACCGCCTTCTCTCCGTTTCCGGGATTTACCACAAATTCTCCCCAACCATTCCGATCTGGGTGGTTGCACAGGGACCGTCAAAGCGAAACATCGGAAAGACAGGTGGACAGGGAAGAACCAAGCATAGCCAGAGTTCAGGCGAAGCATCCTGATCCACGGATAATACCCAGGTTGTTTAATAAAACATCATTTCTATAGTCCTTAGGGAAGAGAGGACGCGTAGGACGGTCAATAACTCTTGCGGTTAAAAATCGCATTGTCACTGGCTCTTCCCTCTCTCTTCTTAAAATCCTCCCGGAAATTCTCCTACAGAATACATCTTTCTTCGTATTCTACGGAAAGGGGGAAGAAATCAATACCGTCTCTTGGCTTTTGCGGAAGCGGTACAGGTGGACATACACCGTAGTGTTCCATAGTGCATCAAATGCGGCACCGTTACTTTGCGCGCAAACTCTATCCACATCCACCGTCAGGGTTCTTCCGGCAAGTTCCATTGAATAACTCTTATACATAAATCCTCCTTTGTTTAATCCGAAGATCCAAAGCCACTGAAGAAACTGTGAGGTTTCACCGCCTCTTCAGTGATCTCGGACTACCTTCCGGATAGCTTTTGTCATAGATTCCTATTATACAGGAAAAATGAGAAAATGAACAGTAAAAAGGGTAGAAAAGCCATGCTTTTCCACCCTGATTCTTCTTACTTTCTGATGCCTCAACTTCTCGATTAAGCTTCTGTAACCCTCTAAGTCGGTCTTCTTTAAGTAGTCTAAAAGACTCTTCTCTGACCCACCATCATCAGAAGTCCTCTTCACTGTGGTGATCCTTAGGATTGCTCTTTAAGTGCTCGGTAAGCTCAACGATTCTCTCTGTAAGAATCGCTACCTGTACTTCAGGAGATCCGGTGTCTCCGGGCTTTCTCCGTACTTCGCTACCAACTCTGCTTTTTTTCTCTTGTAATCATTTGATTCTCCTTTTTAGCAATTTCTTGCGTTAACACACGTTAGACTGAGGAAGGCGTTAGGGAAATCGCCTTCCCTAGGCCTAACGCAAGTGCTGTGCATTTTATGATAACTTTTCTTCTTCTCCAAAATCAGTCCATAAATGCCAGACTATAATACGCGAATTTTCCGGCTTTCGTCAAGGATTTTCACACTTTGCTTTGGCAAAAACCCTAAGTTTCACGAAGCCAGGAAAAGACATTCTTACGACTCCTCTTTTACTCTCTTCCCCCACAAAGGCCAAATCCTTCTCCAGCTGACTTTTCAACTCTTCGATATCCTTAAAAATGTCTTTTGCTCCCTGAATAAAGCTGATAAATTCCAAGCTGAAGCTTCTCTCCGTAGATATCTCCCTGAAAAGCCCAGAATATGTGTTTCTATGGTCAGCGGGTTATTCTCCGCCACGCTGGGATTCTTTTCCTATGCTGGTCATTCCCTCATAGTAGTCCTTCCCAGAAGCACACGAGTATGATATACCCCTCCATGGGGCAAAGCTCTTCCTTCGGGAGAATGTTGGCCGTGGGGAAAAATTGATGCTTCGCCCTGATTTTTCTTTCCGTGCACCACGGTGCCGGACAGGGTATAGTACTGTCCCAAAAGCCTTGCTGTCTCTTCCACAGCACCCTCTTCCAAGCATTTCCGGATATAGGTACTGGAAATTTCTACGGATTTCCTATGGCATCCAGCGTTAATGCCTTCTCCACCACGGTCAGCTTATAGCCGAAATCCTCAGCCTTTTTCCTGAAGCAAGGCCACATCACCTTTTTCCCTTATAGCCGAAGCTGCAATCCGTTCCCACCACAAGGTGCTTTACCTTTAAAAGCCTTTTACCAGAATATCCTCCAGAAATTTCTCCGGAGGCATCTTGGCGGTTTCCAAGGTTAATGGAAAAAGAAAAATCTGGGAAAATCCTGCATTTTGCAGACGGGTATAGTGCTCATCCTCCGTACAAAGAAGATCCTGCCGCTCTCCGGAAAAATAAAACCGAAGGATGGGTGGTAAAGGACAAAACGGAAGGCACTCAAATTCTCCGCCTTTCCTTCCTTAAACAACTCTTCAAATATTTTTGGTGTCCGAGATGAAGACCATCAAACTTTCCGAAGGTTAAAGATTGTATTTTCTTTACTGTATAGGGGCGGAAGAAGATAAGTATCTCTTTCCCCTGCTCCTTCCAGCTTCTCAATTTCCGAAAGCCTGAAGCTATCCTGTAAAGAGAACTCTCCAACTTTTCTCGTAAAAGCGCAGACATACAGGCTTTGGTCCCCAGCGCTTCCCCGATATCTTTACAAAGGGGTACGAATATAGGTTCCCTTGGAACAATGAATCCGAAAAACGGAGCTTAGGACAGGCATAGGAAAGAATTTCCAGAGCAAAAATTTCAATTTGGCTGGGCTTCCTTTCTACCGTTTTTCCCTTCTCTTGCCAGTTCATAAAGCTTTTTTTCCTTCCAGCTTTTTGCGCTGTACATGGGAGGAATCTGCTCCTGCTTTCCCAGAAAGCGGGAAGAATCTTTTCAATATCCTCCTTCGAAATAGAAACCTCTTCTTCGGAAAGAATCTTTCCGGTACTGTCCTCCGTATCCGTTTCGATTCCTAAGGTCAATTCCGCCTGATAGATCTTTCTCTTTTCGCCATCAAAGCATCCACATATTTGGTAGCCTTTCCGACACAGACCAAAAAGCACGCCCTCTGCCATGGGGGTCCAGGGTGCCGGTATGCCCCATCTTTTTCTCTCAGAATTCTTCGAAGAGCCCGAAGAACGTCGAAGCTGGTCATCCCCTTTTCTTTATATACATTAATAATTCCATCCATGCTTACTCTCTACATCTTTTATTGCTTTTGAAGCCCTCTGCGTCCAGCTGCTTTCTCATTTCTCCGAAAAGCTTCTCCAAAATCTGCTCCGGATTGCCCTTTAGGCTACAACCTGCTGCCATCTTATGTCCCCCGCCGGAAAAGAAGGCCGCCACCTGTGAAACATCAAAGGCATTGTTGTTGGAACGCAGGCTCACCTTATACAGCTGATTCCCTACCTCATAGAGGAAAATCACCCCATCCACATCTCTGGTTTCCCGAAGGATACTGACCACCATGTCCAGGTCTTTTTGTTCCAGATTAAAGGAACGCATATCCTTAAGGCTTAAGGAAGAAGCCAGGATTCTATCCTCACAATAAAGCTTTGCATCCTGCAAGACCTTCCCCGTCATCTTCTGCTGATCCACAGACTTCATGTAGAAGCTGTCATCAATGATGTAGGAAAAAGGAATTCCCCGGGCTATGCATTTTCCTGCAATCTCCATGGTATGCTGAGAAGTACAGTTATACTTAAAAACTCCGGTATCATGGATTAAGCCGGTATAAATGCAGGTAGCCACCGCCTTATCGAAAAACTCTTCTTCCATCAGATCAAAGCTCACCTCGCAGGTACTGGAGGCATCGGGAAAATAGTATGAAAAAGGAAAAATCCTCCCCATTACTTGTTACATGATGGTCCACCACATAACAGTTTTTGCAGACTTTGCCAAAGAGCCGAACTCTCCCAGTCTTTCATAAGCTCCGCAATCGCAAATCAGAGCCAGGTCATAACTCTCCTTGGGCACGTCGTGGCGAATGTCGGAAAAACCGGGAAGATAGGAAAATTTCTCATGGGCCTCCATCAAATAAACCTGTACTTCCTTCTCCGGATAGCGATTCTTTAAATAATTCTTCCAGCCCAGAGTAGAGCCCAGGCAATCTCCGTCCGGGCGAGTATGTCCCAGTAGACAAATCCGTTGGGAAGAAGCTAATAATTCCTCCAGCTTGTCTCTCATTCTTCCTCCTCTTTATAGCGATTATCCTGATTTACTACTTCCCCCACAGCTCTTTCCTTATCTTCTTTGCTAACCTGAGATATCAAAGCATCCATTCTGGAACCGTATTCCACGGAGTGATCCGCAATAAATTGCAGTTCCGGCGTATGTCTTAAATTAAGACTTCCGGCCAATTCTCTTCGTAAAAATCCCCCGGCAGCCTTTAATCCCTCAATGGTTTTTCCCAGCTCCTCTTCACTGCCAAGGCAGGAAACAAAGACCTTACAGTATTGTAAATCCGGAGTAAGGTCCACACCGGTAACGTCACAGAAGGGAGAAACCCTGCTATCCTTTACCTCTTCCCGAATCAAAAGAGAAAGACATCTTCTCACATCCTCATTTCTTCTTTGGTTCTTAAAGCTCAGTTTTTTCACTTTTTACCTCTTTATACTTTCCTAAAAAAGTAGGAACAGGGGAGCCTTCGGCTCCCCTCCCTCTTATCTCTGTTTTACTTCTTCCATGATATAAACTTCCAACTGATCCAATTCCTGAATATCGGTAAAGTCTTCTAAAACAATACCGCATTCCTGCTTAACACCCACTTCCTTTACATCATCCTTAAAATGTCTTACGGAAGCAATGGTTCCATCATATAACTGCTCTCCGCCTCTGGTCAAACGAACCTTAGCACCTCTTTGTACCTTTCCGTCGGTAACGAAGGAGCCGGCAATAATTCCTACGCCGGAAGACTTAAAGATCATACGAACTTCAGCATGACCGATAACCTTCTCCTCATAAACAGGAGCCAGCATTCCCTTCATAGCCAGTTCAATGTCTTCAATAGCCTTATAGATGACATTGTACAGTCTTACGTCTACATTTTCCCGCTCTGCAATATCTCTTGCGGTTGGGTCAGGCTTTACATCAAATCCGATAACAATAGCATTGGAGGCAATGGCCAGGTTAATATCGGACTCATTGATGGCACCAACGCCGGCATGAATGACCTTAACCTGTACTTCCGCATTTTCAATCTTCTGTAAGGAATCACGAACAGCTTCCACAGATCCCTGTACATCCGCCTTTATGACAATCGGAAGATCCTTCAGTTCTCCTGCCTTAATCTGGTCGAAGAGCGCATCTAAGCTGACTTTCTTACGGGAATCCTCCACCATCTTCTGCTTTCCTTCACTAACGAAGGTATCCGCATAGGCTTTCGCTTCCTTCTCATTGTCCTTCACCTGGAAAGATTTCTCCGCATTAGGTACGGAATTCAATCCCAAAATCTCTACAGGCATAGATGGAGTAGCCTTCTTGATTCTCTTGCCCTTATCGTCAATCATGGCACGAACCTTACCGAAGGCAGAACCTACAGCTACCACATCTCCGATATGGAGGGTACCCTTTTGTACCAAAAGACGGGCCACGGAACCTCTTCCCTTATCCAGCTCCGCCTCAATCACAACACCGTAGGCCTTACGGTTCGGATTCGCCTTTAATTCCAGCACATCCGCCTGCAAAGCAATATTCTCTAAAAGACTTTCCAGTCCTTCTCCGGTCTTTGCGGAAACAGGACAGCAAATGGTGGTTCCGCCGTAGTCCTCAGCCACCAAATCATAGGCCATTAATTCCTGCTTCACCTTGTCAATATTTGCTGCAGGCTTATCAATCTTATTGATGGCTACAATAATCTCTGTATTGGCCGCCTTGGCATGGTTAATCGCCTCAATGGTCTGGGGCTTAATGCCGTCATCTGCAGCAACAACCAGGATAGCAATATCGGTGGACTGGGCTCCACGCATACGCATAGCAGTGAAGGCTTCATGTCCGGGAGTATCCAGGAAGGTTATCACTCTGTCTTCGTCGTTAACCTTTACCGTTACCTGATAAGCACCGATAGACTGGGTAATTCCGCCATGCTCCTTACTGGTCACATTGGTATTTCGAATCGCATCCAGAATAGAGGTTTTACCGTGGTCAACGTGTCCCATAACCGCTACTACAGGAGGACGGGGCTGTAAATCCTTCTCTTCATCCACTTCGGAATCCTGTACCAGCTCAGCGATAACATCTACCTTCTCTTCCATTTCGCAAAGGATGTCGTACTCAACCGCAATATTTTCCGCCTCTTCATACGTTAATTCCGTATTCAGGGTAACCATCTGCCCCTTTAAGAAAAGCTTCTTGATAAGGTCCGCAGACTTCTGCTTCATCTTATCCGCCAATTCCTTAATGGTAATTACCTCCGGTAAGGTAATGGACTTAATGGTTTCTTCCACAACCTTCACCACTTCCGGCTTAATAAATGCACCCTTTCCGGTCTTCTTTACCTTTACCTGCTCATCTCTCTCGTAGGACTGGGTAGCGCCGTACTTATTCTGCTTTCTGGCAGCACGATTCTTCTGGGAAATGTTGGCCTTTTTCATTTTCAAAGCTCTTGTTTCCGTAAACCTTCTTCTGAGGCTTTGTGGCGTCATGCTTGGTTCTGCTTTTGCTTTTTCCACAATCTCCGGAGCAAGGCTTGGAGCAGGCTTCTTCGCAGCTGCACCGAAACGGGGTCTTCCGTTAAAGTCCCCATCCTTTCTGCCTTCTCCACCACGGTCACTTCTTCCTCCCGGTGCAAACCGCTTCTCTGCAGGCTTTCCGGCGCCGAAGCTGCTGCTCTACGCTCTCCGACAGGCTCTTTACTCTGGGGCTTAGCAGGGGCTCAGCTTAGCCGCAATTCCGGAAATAGTCGGTTTGATTCCGGAGATGGTAGGTCTCTTTGCCTTTTCCTGACTCTCCTTTTCCGCCAAAGCCATCTTTTCCGCTTCTTCCTTGGCCTTTGCCGCTTCTTCCCTAGCTTTTCTTTCCGCTTCCTGCTTTTCTAAAAGAAGTCTCTCCTCTGCCAGCTTCTTCTCCTCTTCCTCCTGCTTTTTCTGGATAGCATTCAAAGCCTTCAAAGGAGTAACCCTTGCAGTTCCGGGAGGCAGGGGTCTTCCATTGGGAGATTTCTTTCTCCCTCCTCTTTCCCTGCTTCCTTCTTTACCTTGGCCTTTGCCTTATCGGAAAAACTGTGTTCTTCCCAGAGGATGATTTTTATGGTTCACTGAGTTTTGGGAATGGAAAACCACCGCTAACTTTTTCTTTTTTTAACGGGAGCTTCCTCACTTTTTTGTTCAATATTTTCTTTCTTATTATCTTCTAACATCCGCATTCCCTCCATCTAAAAATCTCAATCATCCGTTTTCATAAAAGCCTTCATCCTCTATGCACAGAGAAGAACGCATTTTCCTTTCCAATCCTCTCCCAGCTCCTCCTTCTGTTCCTGAAGGAAAATATGGGAATCTGATAATAAAAACAACTTTGTCGGAATCTTTTTCCGTATTTTCCGAAGCATCGGCAGCCACCAGCACCAATTTTGGCCTTATGAGCTTTAATGGACTTTTTCTACGGAAAACTCTCCCGCCTTGACCTTTTCCGGCCTTCATGGACAAAACCCAAGAGTCCCAATATCTTATTTTGCAATTTCTTTGATTTCCTCCCTCAGTCTATCCAGGTCTTCCTTGGGGATTGCTTCCTTGAAGGAACGGAAAAAAGCCTTTTTCTTCTCAGCCTTCTCCAGGCAAGAAAGATTCTTGCAAAGATAAGCGCCTCTTCCATTTTTTCTTCCTTGCAAATCCACGGCATATTCCCCCTCCGGAGAACGGACAATCCGAAGCAAGTCCTTTTTTGTCCTTTTTTTCTCCGCAGCCTATGCAGCTTCGTTGTGGCTCTACCTTCATTTTCCCTCCCGGAAAACATCCCTATGGTTCTATCGGTTCTATGAAAATGCTTTTCGAAAAAGACCAATCCTTTTTTCGAAAACCAAGTCTCTCTTTTATTTATTCTTCCTCGTAAGCTTCCGCTTCCTCTTCCCCTTCTTCATAGGAAGCATCCTCATAGTCCTCATCATAGCCTAAATCTTCTTCCTCCAGGCTTTCTCCATGGTAATCAATTCCCATTTCATCGAAGATTCCCTGTTCCTGAGCCTGAGACTCGGACTTAATATCAATTTTGTAATTGGTCAGCTTTGCCGCAAGTCTTGCGTTCTGTCCTTCCTTACCGATGGCCAGAGACAGCTGATTATCCGGTACAATGACCAAAGCTTCCTTGTTGTCCGGATCCGCAATAACCGCGATTACCTTAGCCGGGGATAAGGAATTCTCAATCAGGTATGCCGGGTTCTCATCATAGTTGATAATATCAATCTTCTCTCCCGAAGCTCTTCCACGATGGTATTTACACGGTTTCCGTTAAGACCTACGCAGGCACCCACTGCATCCACATCCTCTTCATTGGAAATGACTGCCATCTTGGTACGAGATCCCTGCCTCTCTGGCAATGGACTTAATCTCCACAATGCCTTCTCTAAGCTCGGAAACCTCCTCAAAGAACAGCTTACGAACCAACTCCGATGGGCATGGAAAGCATTAGCTTTGGTCCCTTGGGGCTGTCCTTCACTTCCACCACATAGACCTTTGCTCTTTGTCCGGGGAGTCAAATCTCTCCCGAATCTGCTCTGCTTCCGCAAGGTAACCATCTACCTTGCCCAAATTCATAATCAGAGCTCTTCCGGGTATTCTTTTCCACAAGGGCTGTGAAAAATCTTTTTGCTCATAGCATAATATTCTTCAAAGAGGTTCTTTCTCTCTTCCTCACGAATCTTCTGCACAATGACGCCCTCTTGGCATTCTGGGCTGCAATTCCCTACTGAAGGACTTGGAATCAATGGGTACCTGCACCACATCTCCCAAAGTATAGGAAGGATCCATTTCATGGGCTTCTTCCAAGCTGATTTCTGTAGACTTGTCTCCCACCTTCTCAACAACTGTCTTATCTGCCAATACGGAAAACACTGCAGTGTCCGGATTCATGCTTACGTGCACATTGTCTGCGGAACTGAAGTGATTCTTGCAAGCGGTTTGTATGAAAGCTCGATAGCCTCAATTAAAAGCTCTGCTTGGAAATTTTCTTTTCCTTCTCTAACATGTCTAGCGCTAAGCGTAATTCCTCGTTCATCGTTTTTACTCCTCTTTATTTTTATCATCAGGCGTTTTCTATCCTTACTGCCTTTTATTCCGCCTGTATTATACTTTCAACTGTTTTCGCCTCACAATTTACTCTTCCGTAGCTTCTTCCCCGGAAAGCAGTTCTTCTTCCACTTCGAAAGCTCCTCCGCCCGGGATTATCCTTAAAGCCCTAAAGAACATACTTCCAAAGATATATTCTTCTGATAAAGTCTTCCTTATCCAACCACTTGGACAGTCTTCTGGAGACCATGGCACAGTCATTGACCGTCATGTCCTGCTCATCTTTTCTAAAAATGAATGCCCTTAGATAGTGGGATCTCTCGCCTCTTTTGTAAAGGTGACACTATCCAACACATAGCCCATTCCCGGAAGAATTTCTTCCAAATACGCCTTTGTTCTCTCAATTTCCATGCCAACGCTCCATTCATAGCAAAAGGGACAAAGCCAGTGTTTGCCCCTTCCTACGTTACAAATACTGTTACACCCTAACTATGAAAGCTTTGAAAAATACAAGTATTTTTCTGCTGTTTTTCTCCGAAATCCTTTGATTTTTGAAAACAAGGTCTCATTTCCAAGAGCAATAATCCTCTTCTTCAAAAATCCCAATACTTTTTCTGCACAGCGCAGAGGCAGAGCGGATTCTTCCGCTTTTACTTTTGTTTCTTCCTTCCTTTATGCTATAGTAAGGAAGATTAAAAACACTGCATTTTAACGGAAAGATACGAAAATAGAGAAACGGCGAGAATTTCCTTTTCTATCCTATTAACGTATTCTTTCCTCTTTTTCCCCTATGGTGAGGTTTTATGAAATTAATAAGTTTTGCAATTCCCTCGTTATAATTCCGCAGCATATATGCGGAACTGCATTGAAAGTATTCTTCCCGGCGGGGATGAAGTAGAAATCATCATTGTTGACGATGGTTCTAAAAAAGACAATACCCTGGAAATCGCCAAGGAATACGAAGAGAAATATCCCGGCATTTGCAAGGCTGTTCATCAGGAAAACGGCGGCCACGGAGAGGCGGTGAACACCGGCCTTCGAAATGCCAACGGTCTTTACTTTAAAGTAGTAGATTCGGATGACTGGTTGATTCCAAGGTGCTTTTAGAGGTTTTGGAAAGAATTCGGAATTTAACTCTTTCCGGAGAATCCATTGATATGCTGGTAGCCAACTTCATCTATGATAAGGTGGGACAGGAGAATAAAAAGGTCATGTCCTATGCCAATGCTTTTCCGGAGGATAAGGTTTTTGGCTGGGCTGAAATGAAGAACTTCCACCTGGGACAGTACATTTTAATGCATTCCGTTATTTACCGGACCAAAATGCTAAAGGATTGCGGCTTACAGCTTCCTAAGCATACCTTCTATGTGGATAACCTCTTTCGTATATGAACCTCTCCCCCATGTAAAAGAAGATTTATTATCTAAATCAAAATCTTTATCACTACTACATTGGCCGAGAGGACCAGTCCGTAAATGAAACGGTAATGATTTCTCGTTTAGACCAGCAGTATAGGGTAAACTGTCTGATGATTGAGTGCTGCGATGTCCTTAAGGTACAGCCCAAAAAGCTTCGGAAATATATGATTTTGTATTTGGAAATCATTACCACCGTATCTTCTGTTCTGGCCATCAAGTCGTACAGAGGAAAATCTGCAAAAGAGAAAGAAAGAGCTTTGGGCAGAGCTTCGGAGAAAGCACTTTTCCCCTATAGTGGAGAATGCGTTCCGGCTTCCTTTGACAAGGCGTAAACCTTCCGGAAAAATCGGAAACAAAGCTCACTATTTTTGGCTTATAAGCTCACCCAGAAAGTTCTACGGCTTTAACTAGTGAAAAAGTCTGTAAAGATCTGTCGCAAGGAGAAATGGTGCTTTCGACAAAGAAAAATCGGATTCTATTTTGACGAGATGCCTTTTGTGGCATCTCGTTTTTCAACAATACCTTTGAAATCTCACGGAGAAAGATATTATGGATATGCACTATTATTACCGGTGCATCCCGAGGAATCGGTAGAGCCGCTGCAAAGCGTTTTGCCAAAGAAGGCTACAGCCTCTATTGAATTGCGAGAAGACTGGACGCTCCTGGAAGAATTGAAAAAGGAAATTCAATCAGACTTGCAGGAAAACTGTCCGGAAATTTTTCTTTGCAAGATTTGGACAAAGAAGGCCTTTCCCGTATTCTTGAAGGAGAAAAGCCTATCTAAACTGATTCTTATCGCCAACAGCGGTAAGGATGCTATTAAATTATTGGCAAGACTATAGCGAAGGAAGAAACAAGAGCTCTTTTTGGAAACAAATCTTTCAACCCTTTATCCTTTGTCAAAACCTACTCCCTATCTTTTTAAAAAGCCGAGGAAGGAAGAATTCTTTTTCAGTTCCTCTGTCTGGGGAACTGTAGGGAGCTCATGGAAAGCCTCTATTCTTTTGACAAAAAGGAGGAATCTCCACCTTTGCCAAAAGCTCTGGGAAAGAGCTGGCTCCTCCCATATCTCCGTCAATGCAGTAGCCTTTGGCGCTATTGACACGGATATGAATTCCTGGCTGAGCTGAAGAAAAGCAAAAGCTTAGAAGAGGAAATCCCCTACGGCAGAATGGCTATCCGTACGAAGAAGCCGCAGACTTTCTCTACCTTCTCTCCCAAAGCCCCTCTGCTTACCGCTCAGGTAATCCTCGACGGAGGCTGGATCACAGGCACTTTCAAAGATTATAGAATTGTGAGCCTTTAGGAATATAAGCATTGTTGCTATAGGTCTGAAAATAAGAGGCAATCTGAGCCGTCGCGTGCTCTGGCGAGCACTGCGAATCTTGAAGTTAGATACCCGCTACGAAAGGCGAAGAAGCGAGAGCGTGCCTCTGTTTCAGACCCATAGCACAAAATGCAAATGGTATTTCACAATTCCTAATCTTTAAAAGCACCGCCGCATCTGATACCATTCGCATCCCCGTGGATGTGAAGCGACTTCCCTTCTAAAGACAAAGCCACAGCGGCTGTAGAAGGGAATCTTCTCTTTACAGGTAAGAACAGCACCTTTTCTTCCCTTCTTTCTCAGCCTCTTCCAGACCTGCATCATCTTTGGTGGCAATGCCTCTTCTTTGAAACTTAGGGATGGGTATTGACGCCGAATATCATCTGCCACTCTCCGTCTTCTTCGCTGGAGACTTACATTTTCATACATTTCATCAGACAAATCTTTCTTTGATTACTGACAAAACCGTTGATAAAAGGAAATCAGCTTCTCCTCTCAGAGAAGAAGAAAATGACTGCCGTAGGCTTTCAGACGTTCTTGAAATTGCTCCTTTCGTAGCCGCCTCCGCCTTGGGAAAAGCATTCCGCTTCCAGCCCGGGCTACCGCTCATCCAAATCCGAAAGCTCCGCCTTTCGAAGGCAAAAGCGCTTCTTCCTCTAAGCCAATTTCGTTTTCCAAAACCACAGTCCATTTCTTCTTCCTTACCTTTCTCTTATCTGTTTCCTTATCTTTTTCGTCTCATCTTTGTTTCTTTCTTTTCTCTGAATCTTTTGTCTCATTTCTATTTACAATACACAGACCGCATATCATCTCTTCTTATGCTCGTTCTTTGCCTCCTTCTTGCCAGGCGTTCTTCATCCAATCCTTGCGTCCACAAAACGGGAAAACGATAAAGGAAACCACATAATCTCCTGCAGAGTTAATCATGGTTGCGGGTGGATCCACCCAGATTGCCGATGGCTACCAGAATAGGGAAGGCTACCTCCATTTGATTGGGAAGAAAATGCTGGCGATAATATACTCTCCGATATATCCGCCCCCGGGCACACCGCTCATTCCCACAGAGGAGAATACCGCAACCAGTACTATGACCGGAAGCTGGGCAAAAGCTCACAGGGTTCCCAAAGCTCCCATTACAAAGCAAATCTTTAGTACACAGGAGAAGCGAGGAGCCGTCCATGTGCATGGTCGCTCCCAAAGGAAGCACAATATCGGAAACATCCTTGAAATTCCGCTTTCCTCCGCCACCTCCATATTGGTGGAATGGTAGCCACGAAGAACAGGTTCCCAAATGCCACAATCGCCGGCTTTAAAATATGGGACATCATCATTTTCACTCCCATCCATTCCTGCACCGATATAAGCCATCAACGGGAATGCCGTGAAAATGTAAATAAAGCAAACCGGATAATATAAAAACCAATGCTCTGCATAACTCTCCGTAATCTGAGGGACCGTAGCTGGCCACCATCCGCAAAAATCGCAAAAGAAGGCAATGGGGCGCATAGTAGGTTACGATTTGCACGAACTTCATCATAACCGCAGTAAGGCTATCCAAAAACTCCGCTACCTTCTTACTGCTTCTCCTGCTAAATTTACGGAAAAAGCCGAAGAGAACGGAAAAGACAATCAAGGGAAGCATGGCTCTTCTGGAGAGCAGTCCCATAAATCTTCCACGGTAAAGAAGTTCAGCACCATTTCCGTAAGACTGGCGTGCTCTCCCACCTCCTCTGCACTAAGATTCTTCCATGGCTGTAAAACCGGCGGAAAAATCTGGCAGTGCTAAGAAAAAGACGATAGCCGCAAAGGCTCGGTAATCACGAAGCTGAGCACCGTAACCCCCATAATCTTTCCGGCTCTCTTCCGGCTCTTCATATTGGCAACTGCCCCTGCAATGGAGGCAAATACCATAGGGCACCACCACGCAGAACATCATGCGGATAAACAGGTCTCCCAAAAATTTAATGCCGTGGGCAAAATCCGGTGCCACATGGCCTGTTATGGAGCCCAATACCATGGCCGCAATCAAAATCAATAAAAAACGATAGTTTCCTGCAATAGATTTGCTTTTCATCTCACGCACCTCATCTTTATTTTGTCAAAAATTGAAAAATCCCCCGGAAAGCTTTGGTCTATCTCCGGATGGAACTGAATACCCAGCATAGCCTCTCCGTGTCAATGCCCTCAATGCCGCCATCCTCCGCAAAGGCCACTGCCAGAATATCCTCTGCCGGTTCAGTAATCCGATAGCGATGCATACTGGCGCCTGAATCCTATCAGGGAAAAATGCTTTCTCAAAAGGCAGAATCCTCTATAATCCGAATCTCCTGCTTTTACCAAATGTTCTTCTCCCTGTTGGGATTGTATTTCAGTGCCCTCCACCGGCTCCATAAAGAAATAGCGTTCCTTCTTCATTTCCTCATAGACTTCCAAAATACTCTTTCCGGGGACGATTCCTCTGCTCCTCCTTGGCAATAAAATAGCTGTGTATAGCCTGCATACCAAGACAAACCCCCAAAAGCTTTTTCCGGTTTTCAGAGGCATAATCTATAACCGAAAATGATAGGGAAAATCCGTTTTCCTCCACAAAGTAAAAAGCATCGCAAAGAGCTAAAGCCTCTTCCTTTACTGTACCGTCCACGCCGATAATTCCTGATAGGAATACCGCCCTGCTTCTTCCACTCTTTTTGGTATAAAGCTCGCGAAAAACAGCATTGTCTTCATAGGGGTTTTCCGTCTCCCGAAGACGAGAGGGGAACTATTCCGATAATCTTTCATTCTCTACTCCTTTTCCAAACAGCTTCATCCTACACTATTTTCTTTGATAAGAAAAAGAAAAGTACTTCCTATAAATTGTCTTTTTATGTCTTTTTCTTCTTTCTTTCTATTTTTCCTGTAAAGATTGTCTCATCTTTTCCCTAAAATCCAATTTCCATAAAATACATTTATGGCATAATAGCAAGCGATAAAATAGTATGAAAGGATGTATTATGAAAAACCAGTAATCGGTATTTCCACCAGTGTGATTGTGGATCGGGGGCGAATTCTCGTTATGAAAAGAATTTATGTGAATAAGGACTATGTTTCTGCCGTAATTGCTGCCGGAGCGGTACCTCTTATGATTCCCATGGAGGATTCCGAGGAAAATTTGCGGGTAAGCTGAGAGCTTGTTGACGGCATTATTTTTTCAGGAGGACAGGATATTGCTCCTTACCGTTACGGAGAAGAGCCTCATGCAAAGCTTCAGGGAATCTGTCCGGAAAGAGATGAATTTGACTTCTTTTGCTCATCGCCTGGCAAAAGAGAAAAAGCTTCCCATCCTGGGAATCTGTCGCGGATATCAGTTAATGAATGTGGCAGAGGGGGGAAGTCTTTACCAGGATCTTTCCTTAAAGGCTACTGAAAGCTTTAAGCATTCTCAGGGCACTGGGCCTTCTATTCCTACCCATAGTATGAAAAATAGAAGCAGGCAGCCGACTGGCTAAGATCTTTAGGCAGAAGAGCTTTCGATCAGCAGACTTTCACCATCAGGCTATTACAGGATGTTCCTGCAAAGTCTACATGTTTCCGATAGAGCCTTGGATGATGTAATTGAAGCCATTGAATTAAGGGACTACCCCTTCGGCATCGGCGTACAGTTCCATCCGGAAAATGTTACAGGCAAAATACAAAAAGATATTCAAAAATTTTCCTGGCCCTTGTGGAAAGCCTGTGAAGAATATCACTGAATTTGAACGGAAAACTTGGTCTTTATCTGTCAAATCATAGAAAAGTCGACCCGAATGTATTTTCGGGTCCTCTATTAAATTAAAGGAGTTTCAATGAGTAAATCATAAAAGTTGGGCTTTTGGTCCATCGTATTATTAACGATTGTTCATTATCGGAACCGGAATCTTTTATCTCCCGGTTCTGTCGTAAAACAGGTAGGCTCTTATGCCCCCTTGTATCTATGTGCTGCAGCCTTTGCAGTTATTTTAGGACTTTAAGCTTTGCTTCCGCCTCCCGCTATGTGGTGAAGAGCGGAGCCGCCTATGCCTACGTGAAGCCGCCTTCGTGAAAATGCCGGACTTTTATATCGGAATCACCCGATTCGTTTCCCGCCAGCATTGCCTGGGGTGATGACATACCGGCGTAGTAAAAACCGTCCTGAGATTTTCGATATGGACACCAATAGCTTTTGCTTTTTGTAACAGTAGGCTTCTTCTTTTAATGCTTGTCCCTTTTATCATTAATCTGTTCGGGCTTAAGGTACTGGAAATTTGTTTTCCAATATATATCTACATTAGGAAAGGTGGCCTTATCTCTGACGATTCTGGCAGGAATTTTCTTCGTATCACAGCATAAACAAACTGCAACCTGTCCCTGCTGGTGCCGGAAACGGCAGTAACACCGTTCCTGCTTTTAAACAGTAAATCCTTTGTCACAGCCATCGTAGCAGCCTTTTTACGCCTTTTACCGGCTTTGAAGGAGTAATGCAGTGGTTCTTCCGATATGGAAAAGTCCGAGAAAAATCTTCCAAAGCATGTACCCTTATCCATCTTCACTGATTGCCGCTATCTACTTTGGCATCGTTTTTGTATCCATGAGACTGAACCCATGGCCCTGCTAAGCTCAAGCAACGTTGTGTTTTAGCCGACATTTTTGCAAAATCCCGCATTGCAAAAACGCCATCGTTTCTAGGTGCCTTTGTCTCCATGTTCGGTATTAATATTGCCGCTTCCTTCCATACTCCCAGACTGTTAGAGGCGATGGCTAAGGACGGACAGGTAAACAACGTGTTTTCACTAAGAGAACTGCGGGAGGCTTCCCCTATGCCGCATTTTGTATTCAGCATTTCTGTGGGCATTATGATTCCAATGACTTTTCCTATTATGATATGAAAGGCATTATGATTATCAGCTCCATTGTCTCGATTTCGTGCAATTCCTTTTGGTGCCTTTTGGCTGTCCTATACTTTTACTACGGTAAAACAAAGGAGAAATTATCGAAAAAGCCCATCAAAAGCTTTCATCCGGATGTTCCCTTATCCCATCCTGGCCATTTCGTCTGACCCTCTTCCTTTGCTCAGTCAATTTCAACTGGGTTGCACAGTTCAGCAATGTCAAAAAGACGCTTTGTCAGAGCCGAACTTCTATGCCATCCTGGCTATGGTTTTCGGTTATCTTCTCTTCCCATGGCTTGCCTTTTGTATTAAGAGAACACAGTCATACAGAGGCTGTATAACTGCTTTTGTATATGCACTAAAGGGTTTGAACCGCACGCTCTCACCATGTAGCGGAGCGTGCCCGATTTCAATCCATACAGCCAGCGTAGCCTTTATCATCCCATAGTCCCTTCACAAGTCAGGAGGCTAGCGAGAGTGCCCCAATTCAGACCTATATTGTTTACCGAATGTATTTGATTTTACAGCCTTTTTTAATCCTCTCCTTTAATTCGCACAAAACTCGTTCTCCGATGCCGTATACGGTCACGATCGGTGATACCTCCATAAAGGCTTTGGGAAAAATTCTCCGCAAGGTACTTTACGAATCAAGGCAGACTGTCTGGGGAGAACAAATGGAGGAAAGCATAGTCTTTTTCTTCCCTTGTATAGGCTCCCACAACCCTCGTTTGAGAGTTACGCCACGACCAAGCTCCCCAGAAATATACTTGGTGATATCTCTCGTATCATCTTTGATAAATGGAATAATGGTGACCTTTATAAAGCTTTTTGACGGAAACCGAAACAGCATATAGTCCATGATATAAATACAAATCACGTGGTTGACCAAAGCATAAAGGGCAATGTCTTTTTCCGAAAACAAGCCCAGAGAAATCAGAATGGAGCGTCCGAGAAAAGCATGACTTTACTTAAGGGAACGCCTTTAAAGACTCTTTCGATTCAAGATTCTGGCAACAGTGTCTGTTCCGCCGAAGGTTACCCTGCCCGAAGAACCAAGCCGGAGCCAACGCCATAAAACAAAGAGAAATAAATACATACCAAAAACATTTCTCCTTGCACGAAGACAAAGTCAAACATACCCGTAAGCAACCAATAGGTAGGATAAAGAAAAGAAACGAAGATAATCTTCATAAACTCTTCTCGTTTCAGAAAAATAAAAGCTAAAATCAGTATGGTAATACTGAAAAAGTAATAAATATAGGTGTAGCGAATCCCAATAAAACGTTCCGCCATCTGGGACAATCCTGTCACTCCACTGGTGGACAGCTTATTCGGCACCAAAAATGCAGTTTACGGAAAATGCCGTTATAAAACAGCCTACAATAATCTGCACATAGTTTAAAAATCCTTTTCTGTAGCTTATGCTCCTGCTCTGCGTCCATTTTTCCTGCTCCTTCTTTATGCACTCGTATAGAACAAAAGAAGAAGCACTAAACGTACTTCTTCTTCATGAACTATGTCTATTTTAGCACAGTGAAAAGAAAGTAAAAGTACAAACTGTCCATCACTTATAGATAAATGCACTAGATGATACTGTTCAGCTTTGAAGAACCTTACAATTTCTCCCTTTTCCCCTACAAGAAACACACAGAATCTTTAGTCCTTACTTTTAGAAAAGTTCATCAACACCAATTAACCGCAACAGCTTCCATTGCCTTGGGGATTAGTGCACTTCTCTGTTCCACAGTCCATAGGTTGCCAGAACTTTTCCACAATATCCTCTTCCTCTGAGGATTCTTATCCAAGAGTCCGAAGGACTGGTAATCTTGATGACCTTTCTCATAGCAGTTTCTGTTTGCTGATCGGTCAGTACAAAATTTAAAGAATTGGCAAAATCCAAGACCTTCTGTCTGTCACCGCTGGCCCAATTCTTTTCTAAAAGAAGATCCACAAAGCTCTCTTTATTGTCTTCAATCCACTGACTGCAGTACATGCTGGCATCTCTCAGCTTTCTTTGGCGGTAATAGGATTTTGCCTAGCAAAATCCGCATTCATAATCTGTACACAGCAAGGTTCCACCTTGAAGTCCGGATCAGTAGTGAGGGAACGAATCGGTCGAACAATACCCTCGTCTACAAATTTCCGTGCAAACATATCGGACATCATGGCTCCCTGCACTTCTCCATTCTGTAAAGCCATAATCACCGCATCATTGGCAACCACCTTGTACTTCACTTCCTCAGGCTTAATGCCGTCGTTACTAAAGAAACGAAGGGCAATATTATGGTCGGAATTTCCGATACCGTCGCTTAAAGAAACCGTCTTTCCCTTTAAATCCGCTGTGCTTTGAATATCTGAATCCTTAAGAACATATAAAGTCTTACAACCGCTGTGAGCACCTTTTGTAAATACCAGATTCAATCCATTTACCGCAGGGACAAAAACGGAAGCCAAATGGTCTGCGGCAATATCCACCTTTCCCGTAGCTACAGCATCCTTAGCTTCGGTCATCTGGCTGATAGCTGTACTTAAGCCCTCTGCCTTATAAAATCCCTCTTCCTGAGCCGTACCAAAGGTTCCGGTGCAAAGTCCTCCATTATAGCCGATTTGGATATCCTTGCCATAAGCAGGTTCCTTCTTCCAGGCCTCTTCTTCCTCCGGAGTGAGCTTTAAGGGATGATACACAATATCCTTTGCCTCCGGACGGTCGGAAAATCCCCCCTTGATTTCTTCGGTTTGCTGTTCTCCATTCTCCTGCTTTGCTTCCTGAGCTGTACTTTCCTTCTCGCCCTCAGCCTTTTCCTGACTTTCAGCCGAAGTTCCTGTTTCCGCCTTTGTCGTTTCCGCCTGCTTTCCCACCTGACTGCTGCAAGCCGTCATAGAAAAAACGGAAGCAAAAGCCAATGCCATTCCCAGCTGTCTCAATGTCTTTTTCATCATACACTCCTCTTCTTGCCTGTACATTTCTTGTTCCTATCTATCTAAAAACCCATCGCATTTTGATATGAGTTTTAAGATACTTCTTAACCTGCCTTCTTCCTCCTGATCCACCCTGAGAAGACGCATGATTTCCTCACGATAAGATAAAAATTGGGAGTCCAATCTTTTCCTGGGATATTCCAAATCAATAGGAATGTCCCTTAAAATGCTACCTCCCGCCTTAGCCATTACGATAACTCTGGTTCCCATATAAATAGCCTCATCCACATCATGGGTCACCATCAGCATCATGTTTTTCTTTTCCTTCCATAAAAGGAGTAGCTCATCCTGCATCTGCATTCTGGTAAAGGCGTCCAGTGCTCCCAGCGGTTCATCCAGCAAAAAGACCTCCGGCTCATTAATCATGGTTCTGACCAAAGCTACTCTTTGCGCCATTCCCCCGGACAATTCATGGGGATAGGCCTTCCGGAATTTGGTCAAATGGGTTAACTCCAACATTCTCTCTATCTCTTCCGCTTTTTCTTTCCCTGCATTCTGAGATAGAAAGCAATATTTTTCCTCCACCGTAAGCCACTGGAAAAAGGGGTGGGCTTTTGGAATGCCATGCCTCTTTTGGCATCAGTTCCTTCTATTTCCTGCCCATCCAACATGAGTCTTCCCGAAGTGGGAAATTAGCCTGCACCAGGCGGAGTAAAGTGGACTTTCCGCATCCGCTGAGACTACAATCGAAAAGGAACTCTCCCTCCTCCACCTGCAAATTCACGGAGAAAAGGGGCAAAGTGATTTCCTTTTTCCTTACAGGGCAAAAACTTTTTGAAACATTTTCTATAAGCAATCCCAAAGACTTACTCCTTTCCGGGCAGTATCTTTCTACTTGCCAGCTTACAGTTCTCATATATCCATTCCATTTCTTGTTAATCCTTCAACATGCCTTCCTGCCAACGAAGTACCCGTTTTTTATGCTGTTCAAAAGAAAATTCACGGTAACAAAGATACAGCAGATTAAAATGATGGCACCGTACATCTTTCCGTACTCCGCCCAGCTCTTTTGCCAGGTGATATACCAGCCAAGACCGGATTCCACACCAATCATTTCCGCAACCATCAACGCCATACAGGCTGAGCTCATGGCCTGAACCATGCCTTGGAAAATGCTGGGTAAGGCCGAGGGAATAGCGATTTCAAAATCAAATCCTTCTCCTTTGCTCCCCAAGGGTTCTTGCCGCCTCATAATAGGACTTGTCCATGTTCCGAATACCGGTAATCGTTGCTCAGGGTAATAGAAAACCATACGCCCAGCGCAATGATAAAGACGCTTCCCGGAACAAAGAAGTCGCTAAAACCATGACAATGGGAATCCATGTGGTACTGGGAATGGAGCCCAGCAGCTTTCATCAAAAGGTTCTATCCAGTAATTGATTTTTGTTATAGCCCACAGGCAATTCCTGTCAAGAGTCCTACAATCAGCCCGGAAAAATAACCGCAGAAACAATAAAGAACAAGGAGCTCACGGTACATTCCCATGGGATAGGCTCTATCCTGCACCATGGAAGAAAGCACCTTATCAATACTGGGAAAAATACGGTGTAATCAAAAATATTGCTTTTTAAGGGTCGAGTAAATCATAAAGCGTGAAAAAGACTAAAGCACGAAAAGGGAGCATGGTATAGATAATTCTTCCTTTGCCTTTTTCCTCGAAAGGAAAAGCAGAGAATGAAATTCCATTTCCCACTAATAAAAAGCAACAGGCATAAACATAGCTTGCCTCAAACCCTTGATGGTTAGGAACATAGAAGTATTCTAAAAAGTGCCAGAACGCCCAGCAAAAGGGACTCCCATTGAATCAAAAGCTCGAGATTTTTCTCCCTTTGTTTTCCCTTTTTCTTCCTGTTCCAACAGCTCCTCTACGCTGCTAACTCTTTCGCAGTCCTTGGATATACCAGTCATGCCTCACCGTGCTTAAAAACATACAAATATATAAATTAAATAGCTTGTTTATTGTATATTTTTATGGACTGCTTGTCTAATTGTCTTTCCGGATAGCTCCGTTGTCTTATAGAGTATTTATAAACGAAACACAAAACGCTATACAATTTGACACTAAGAGTGAGGAGAATAACGTGCTTTCTCTGTAGCTCCACAGATTTCTTCATAATCATCTAGATAGCCCTCTTCAACAGGATCATCCATATCCAGTTCCTCAAAATTCTCACAAACATACTCTACTATCTGCTTTAAGTTTATCGACTATCTGCATATAGCTTTCACCCTTGTATTCGTACTCACCTTCAATTATGTTTTTGCATATATAACGGCATATCATTATATAAATTCTTCAAAACCGCACATATCTTTCATTTCCTCATGTTCCATCGTCATAAAAAGCCACCTTCTTGCTCTTTGGATTCCACACTATGTAAATATGATCATAATCTCCTGTAGCCTTTGATATACGAAGAAACTTGGCTCTGCCTTTCTTCATAGGTATCGTATCCGCCAGAGAGAAAAACTCAATCCACTTGAAGTCACAGCCATTAAGTTCAAAGTGTAATTCATCACCTTGAAGAAAAATCCATTACTGCATTAGGCAGCTTAAATAGGCTTAAGCTCATCTAATTTATTATGTAGACTATGAAACTCTTCAGGCTCTAACTGCTTAAAATACTCTGCCATTTCCTCATCGCCTTTTTCAACCGCTATGCTGTAAGGACGCATTCCGTCTTTTTCCGTAATTGTCACATCTGCACCATTTTCTACAAGATATCTGCACATTTTAAGGTCCACATATCTTGCAGCCACACAAAGCGGGGTAGGCTTAAAAGGATAGACTGAGTCAGGTGCATTGTAGTTAATATCGACTCCATTTTTAATGAAAAAATCAAGCACCTCATAATTCCCATCATCTACAGCACTTCTAAATGCCTCTCCACCGTACTTCTCCACACTATGGCCAAGCTTGTGAATAAGAGGAAGATTCTCATATTTATGTCCCATATAAAGCCTGACTAAAGGCCTCGGACTTTACACCATTTACAACATTTACCTTCGCACCCTTTTCTACAAGATATCTGATAACCTCCTCATCACAATACCTTACTGCAAGCAGGAATGACGGATTCTTTTTTACATTCAGATTCACACCCTTTTCCACCAGCCATTTTACAGAGTCAAAATTTCTCCATAATAAGGGCTAGGTCTAAAGGGAGAGTCTTGTATATTTGCCGAGCTTTTATGTCCTCTTCTATATCAAATCCCTCTGATAAATGCTCATCTAAAAGCCTTGGTATTTCCCTCAAAAATATCACTTTACAATGGCGGGAACAGACTCAAAAATCTCCAATGTCTTTTATTGTATCATCATAAAATCTCCTATAGATTATTATCTGCTATAATTTATTTCACCGAGTGGCAGAGGATTAGGGATTTAAGATTACCCAAGCGACTGCAAGCTCACATAATCTTGTGATTACACCAGTCCTCAGCCAAACCCTTTTCCATCTATCTTTGAAATAAGCACCTTACTCTCTTCTATCTCCTTCTCTGACAGCGCATTTCCTTCTGCAAAATGAACCGGCAGCGAATTTAGCATATTTCTATAACTCCTATCCCAGTTTATTCCACCGTTTCTATTAATTTCATCGTCCACCCTGCCTGTTATGCGGATAACCTCTCCCTGCACCGTTTTTGCGGCTCCTGTCGATGGAATTAGTAAATCCCAAAGCTCATTATACTGCTCTTTCCAAGTGATCCCCTTTACAAGAATAGGAGAAACGCCGTCATGTATTATTCTTTTTGCCACGGGCTTTGCGCCAAAGATATTGTAGAGCTTTGACAGAGCTGTATCTACCTCTTCACAGGAAGCTTCACTAAAGTTATCCCTATGGAATTCAAAATCCTTACCATTATTTGCCTCCACTTTTTATCAGTCATATCAGGCGTTGCCTCTGCCCCGGCCTCTAGTAACATTTCTGCTATTTGGGCCATAGGCACTGCTCTTATTCCTCCGCACACTGTAAGGGCCGCTGATAGCGGAGTTTCGCCTCTTTCATTTTTAGCATTGACATCTGCACCCTTTTCAATCAAAAAGCGTACTGTATTAGGGCGGAAATACTCTGCTGCCATATGAAGCGGCGTATCCCCATATCTATTTGGATTTTGTATATCTCCTCCCAGCTCATAAAGCAGTTTTACTGTATCCATGCCAAAGGTTGCCTGACTGTACAAAGGTGTGCAGCCATAATAATCGGGTATATTCACATCAAGGCCCTGTTCCACAAGCCAGATAACAAGCTCGTCAGGTACACCTTTGTAATGAAGTGCAGTATGCAGGCCGAATTTTCCATCATAGGCAGTAAGCTCACATTTATCATAGACTGCTTTAAGTGCTTCAATATCTCCCACTTTAAGCAATTCATCAAAGTCTTTTGGCAGGGTAACTCTTTTCTTAGCCATTATTCTTCTCCTTAGTTTTATTTAACTTTCACATTATTATACCAATCGCCAAGGCTTGCGTATTCTCCCGTATGTATGTTGATGAGCCTGCTCGTTATAGGATCCCAAGTACCCTTCTCTACAGTTTCTGTGAGCATATAATAGGCGTCTAAAATATAAGATTTCTCCCATACATCCAAAATGGAAGATTAACATTAAGCAGTGGCAATTTTTGCAGAGAAAAATTTCATCTATAATTCCCTCTCCAACTTTATTTTGGCCTTCCATTATATAAAACTCAGTTCCACAGACTAATCCGGAATAATCAACATCTTCATAAATTTATTATTTCTTTTTAGCCACAAAATAATATCTATGAATTTTCCCCTTAATTACACCTTCTTTATCAAGAATTTCCTGTGCTTTAAAAAGGTTATCCTGATATTTCTCCACTTCAAAACCCGGAAATTCCCAATCAATAATTCTGGCAAACCAAACCAGTGCACCTACATCATAAAACTCTATCGGTCTGTAGACTTCATCTGCTTCCACAATGTCAAATCCGTTATCAGTAAATTTCTGTCTTGCAATACTTAAATATGCTTCCGGAAAAGGAATTTCAACATCACCTATCAAAAGTTCTACAAGTTCTCTGTCATTTTCTGCACCGACTTGTTGCGTAAGAAATACTCCTCCGCTTTTAAGAGTTCTTTTAATTTCGTTTATGTTATATTGACCATGCCTGTTAGTAATAATGTCAAAGTAGTTATCTTCAAAAGGAAGAATATCTCCTCCGTCACATGCTTTAAAATCTATTCCTAAAGGAAGAAGTCTGTCCTCACATATTTTGATGTTTGGTTCATACCCTTCAATCGCAGCAGTATATTTAGCGTTTGCCATAAAAGACAAAAGAAATTCGCCACCTCCTGTTTCCATGTCCAATAAATAATCTGTATCATTCAAATAGGATTTTATAATGTTTTCAAAATCCCAAGGGAGATCATCCTCTTCTTTATATCTTCCTCTAATATGTGAGAAATCCCAACCTTTAATATGCGCTATTTCCTGCTCAAGTAACCATTGATTTATAAGTGCTTGTTTTTCCATTTTTCTCCTTTCACTACCAAAAATATCAGTATATGTTTTATCCCTCAATATCAGCCGACAATAGCCCCTTCTTAGGGCTTCCATTAACTGCTATGCTGTGTCCAAAGAAAAGGTCATCATCATCAAGATAAGCTGTAAATGAACCTCCCATTCCCAAAAACCGTTTCTAAGGCTTCCACCACCACCTTCATGTCTTAGAATAATAATCTCTCTTTCTTCTTTCTCAAAAGAGTTTTCCCATTACTCTGTGTCATTTTATTTCTTAGTCTTTCTTTTGTCATTGCCATATTTATGGCAACTATGTGTGTTGTAAACCAATAGACACGTCTGCTGTTTGCCGCTTTCCATGCCAGGTCTTTGGGAGCTCCCATACCCCTCAGGTTTCGGTATCCGGTTCGCACACGTTTACATTGTTTCCATATACACATACGTATTCTGTGATAGAGCCATCCGTTAACATCATTCATGTTGCTCTTCATACTTGCTATTCCATAGTAGTTAAGCCATCCTCTTGCATAACCTCATATGAGAATTCTGTTCGTCAGACCAGAGATTTGCCCATGAGTTAGTATCTTCCTCATATCCAGCTTCCTTCAGATTCGAGGTCACCCTCGACACCCTTGCCTTCGGCTATATCCTTCCCACTACCGGGCGGATTCGGGACTTTAACCCGTTAGAAACGTGCGCCGCTAGGCGCACAACAAAAAAGCCCTTCCCATTCCTTTCGGAAGGAAAAAGAGCTTAATACGACGAAAAACTCTTTTTCTATTTCTGTCAATTTCTATTTCTTTATTTTCGAAGGAAAATATATTGATCTTCTCGTGGAAAGTTTATCCTCAAAGTTAAAAATCCAGCCCCTTAAAGCCCTTGATTTCTTCTGCGTTTTCTATCTTATTTTCTGCCAAAAAGCGCACCATCTCTCCTCTTGCCATCTTGGCATAGACGCCCTTTTTGCACAAGCTTTTTCTCCTGACTTCTCATAAAAACCGCAGCTAATGTAGTGAATGGGAAATGATAATTCTTTCGGCTCATCTTTCCACATGATTTTTCTCCTCAGGATTCTATCCTTGGGAAGATATTTCTCTATACATTTGGCATATTCTTTGGAGGCGAGATTGAGGATTAGCATAGGATTTTCATTTTTCTAACGACTTTTTCTCTCTCATTTTGCAAACGCTCTTCTATCTCTTCCAAAAGCAATGCAGTCCAGATATCCTCACCCCAGAATTCATACAAATTTTTACAAGCTCCGATTTTTGCCTTTGCCTGCATTTCCAAGCGATAGGGTACCACACCATCCAAGGGCTTTACCACACCGTAAAATCCCGAGAGAATCCGAAGATGACTTCGCAAATAAGCAAGCTGAGAGGCTTCCATAACGGAGGGTGCCATATACTGATACTGAATCCCTTCATAAGACAAAATCGCCGGACTACAATTCCTTTTCAAGTCCATTTCTCTATCCGTTCACTATTTTCCCTGGCCAGATCCTCATTACAAGCCCAAAGCTCCTTTTAACTCCGAGAAAGAAAGAGATTTTAAATATTGTAGAAGCTGTTCCGTCTTCCAGACAGATTCAATCCGCCTTCCAAAAAGATACTATTCCCTCTGTACCTGATTCCACAAAAAGAGGATAGCCCTTATGGGGATATCCAATTCAGATATTTTCATCGCAGGAGAAATTATAATTTTCATAAAAATACCTTTCCTCTAAAAATACTGACGATTCCACAAGCCAAAGCTTCTACTGACCAAGCTTTAGAATTCCTTGATAAAGAACGCTTCATTTTCAAAACAAGCGGGAAGCTAGGAAGTAATCCACATGCCTTCCTTTGTCACGGTGCAAGGCAGAAATAGTACTTTTACCCCGGCTTGTTTCGCCTCTTCCAAAGCCTCTCCAAAAGGCCTTATGAGTCTCCACATTCGGATATACCACGGAAACCTTGGGCATGGCAATCACAAAAGCCAAAAATAGCCACATAGCCCTCCTGTACTGCCTTTGTCAATTCCCTTAGATGCTTTACTCCCCGTTCCGTCGGGGCATCAGGAAAATAGCCGATGCCGTTTCTTTCCAAAAGTACAGCCCTTTACTTCTAGGAGATATTTCCGGATATTTCCCTGCACTTGTATGTTCTCATGTATATTTATATCCCCTTGTATATTGAGCCTCTCTTGACTCTGTACTCTTATCTTCCCGGCTTGCTGATTTATTTCATTATTCTCTTCTATTTTCCGATATTCCCAAAAGGCCTCCGGAAGCTCCATAGCCCGTTCCATATAATAATCCACTCTGGAATCACGAAAAACGTACTCCGGCTTCAATTTTTCAAAGGAAAAAGCTCTGAGCCACTCCAAAACCACTTGATTCGGAGCCTGACTGTCAATGTTCACCAGTCCCAAACCTGACTTTTCCACCGCCACCAAATCATAAGCAGTTTTCCGATTAGGATTTCCACTTTTCTCCAAATACACCTTCACACCGGGCAGTAAGAGCTCCTTACAGCGACCGGTATTTTTTACATGCACCGTTTCCACCTCCCCCTCTATTTCCACATGGGCAATAAAGCGGTTTGGGCGGTCCAAGAATTTTCCTTCCACAATATTTTGATACCGCATAGTTCCTCTTTGTTCTCAATCAAGCACCTACAGCACTTTTCTTCTTCTCGCGTAACTGCACAAAATAACCTATCCCTTTTAAATCTTTTCAAGCACTCTAGGACAAAGCCACATCCAGGGCATCATTACTGTAAAGCCTAGGGCAAAAAGCAGAACCCCTATATTGCTGTGATCTCCCTCCGACATTTCGGAATCAACTCTTCCACCACCACATACAGCATGGCTCCAGCCGCGAAGGACAAGAAGATAGGAAGATAGGGCGCAAAAATCAGCGCAAAGAAAAATCATCAACAGGGCTCCAAGGGGTTCTACCGCGCCGGATAATACACCGTTAAAGAAGGCTTTTCCCTTTACTTTGTCCCTTTGCTATGAAGAGGCAGAGAAATAATGGCTCCCTCCGGGAAGTTTTGTAAAGCAATTCCCAAGGATAAGGCTAAAGCCGCTCCTGCGGTAATCTTCACATCTCCGGTTAAAAAGCCTGCAAAAACTACGCCTACCGCCATCCCTTCCGGAATATTATGAAGGGTCACCGCCAGCAGCATCATGGTGGTACGTTGGAAGCTGCTGGGCATTCCCTCCGCATGTTCGGCATTTTGATGCAAATGAGGAATGATTTTATCTAATGCCAATAAGAATAAAGTTCCCAACCAAAAATCCCACAAAGGCAGGGAAGAAAAGTGCCAGTTTTCCCAAATGGCTGCTATCTTCCATGGCAGGAATCATAAGCTCCAAATAGACGCCGCTACATGACTCCCTGCCGCAAAACCGGTTAAGCCCTTCTGCACATTGGGATGAAAATCCCGCTTCATGATAAAAACACAGGCCGCTCCCAAACTCGTTCCAATAAAGGGAATCAAAATCCCCCAAAGTACTACACTATTCATAAAAACTCCTTATCTACTCTAAACCCTTTGCACTCCCTGTATGCTACTCTATGTATTACTCTTGATATTCCTCTTGTACCAATCTTTTGTCTTGCTCTTATTGTATCGACCTTTAATAATTTTATTCAATTATATTGTATGCAATTTTTATGAACAGTATCGGAACGCCGAACTTTTTGCAAGAAAAATGCGAATCCTCTCCTTGCCGCGATAGTAAGATGGAAGAAAATATGGAGAAAAAAGCGACAGAGCGCCTTCATCGGCTCTGTCGCTTTCCCTAAAACTATGCTTATGCGTCCTTCCAAACTTCCTTGGCGATTTCCTTTACCAGCTCCATCTTCGCCCACTGCTCTTCTTCTGTAGTTTATTTCCGATTTCGCAGGAAGCAAAGCCGCACTGAGGACTTAAATACAGCCTCTCTAAAGGGAATGTATTTTTGCCGCCTCATGAATTCTGGCAATCACATCATCTTTCTTCTCCAATACCGGAGACTTGGTGGTAATCAGACCTAAAACAACCTTCTTCTCTCCATTTACCTTAACCAAAGACTCGAATCAGCCGGAGCGCTCATCATCAAACTCCAAGAAATAGGCATAGGGATTTTCCTCTCCGAAAAGCACATCCGCCACAGCGTCATAGGCTCCCTCACAGGCATAGGTGGAATGGAAGTTTCCACGGCAAATGTGGGTATTTACAATCATATCTTTCGGAGCATAGTTAATTACCGGTTATTAATATCCTTACTGATTACCTGCAATTTGTTCAGCTCTTCCTTCCTCGATTCCCAGGAAAAGATGTCCTCTGGGATCCGCAAACATTCCCCAGGTACAATCATCCAGCTGAAGGTTGCGACAACCTGCCTTATACAAGTCATCGATAAACTTCTCATATCCCGCTACGATATCATCCGCCAGTGCTTCCTCAGTCTTATAAATCTTTGCGGTACTTGCCCGGTTTAAGGGGAAAATGAATGCGCATAAAACTGTAGCAGGAGCGGAATGGTCTCGCTTAGCCACAGTAACACTGTCTTCAAACTGCTTTAAGAAACGGAAATGCTCCACAATGGATGCTCCTTCTCCAAAGCTACCTTTCCTACCAGATAGGTATCATCAATCATGGCGTCTTCTCCGTGGAAGGGTAATCCGGTTTTGGTTTCCTCATGTCCCACACCGGAAAATCCCCACATGAAATCCAAATGCCAGGTAGCTCTACGGGAACTCTCCATCCGTAATTACACGATAATCCAATGCCTTCAGCTTAGCAACCAGCTCCGCAATACATTCATCCTCTACCTTTTTCAATGCCGGGTAATCAATCTTCCCTCATCAAAGGCCTTTCTTGCCTCCCTTTAATTTCTCCGGTCGCAAAAGCTTCCCACATAATCATAACGAAACGGTGTTTTTAATTCGCTCATTCCTTCCTCCTTTTTCCTTACCACAAGACGAAATATCGCACACTTCCCATACGATACCTGTTAAGAATAGAAATTCCTCTCTCATTGTAGAGGGAAGTCTCTCACTTTATGCAAGAAGACAAACCTGACCCCAAGTCTTCTAAATCTTTCCAAATCTCCTATCTAAGTCTTCCAAACTCCGGACAATACCCTATGGGTAGCCTGCTTAGCATTTCTTATCTCCTTCGTCAAAGCAGAAATACAGTCTCGGCATCAAACCGGGAACTGCTTTTTGCTCCCTATCCATAAAAAGCTTATTTCTCTTTTTATAAGATTTTGCACTTAATATTTACACTATACTCATAATTAGTGGTATTATTTACCATGATTATCTTGAAAATTTATAGAGTTTTTGTACTAATATGTTAATTTATTTGTTTTTCAATAATAGCAATATCTTTTATATTGAATTTTTCTAACCACTATAAGAAGAGAAAAAGCTTTTGATCTGCCCTCCTTTCAGGTCAAGCAGAAAAATAGAAGATACAACAACAGGAGACAGCATGAAAGAAATTTATTTTAGATCAGGAGCTACATCTTACCCGAAAGCGCCGGAGTCAGCATGGCTATGGCTAACTATATAGAAAATATCGGTGTCAACATGAATCGGGGAAGCTACGAAAAGCTATGGATGTGGGAAACATAGCCATAAGTCTTCGAGAAAAGAGCCTGTAAGCTCTTCACCTTTCAAGATCCAAGCCATGTCATCATTACCCCTGGAGCCACTCATCGCTTTAAATACGCTGATTATGCCCCTGCTTCAAGAGGGCGGTCATGTAATTATCAGCCCCTTGGAACACAATGCTGTGCGAAGACCTTTGGAAATTCTTTTGCAAAGAAAGGAAAATTCATATCTCTCAGCACTTTTCCCTATGATTTAGGTTTAAACGGAGATTTCAGTCCTTTAGAAAAGCAGATTCGACCGGATACTAAGGCATTAATCATGCTTCATGCCTCTAATGTCAGCGGAGAAATTTTTCCTGTGGAGGCCATAGGGAAGATTTGCAAAGAAAAGGGCATTGACTTTATTTTTGATGCTTCCCAAAGCGGAGGACACGTCCCCATTGACTTTGAAAAATGAATCTTTCCGCCCTGATTCTCCCCGGGCATGAGGGACTACTAGGCCTCAAGGCATCGGTTTAGCTTTGCTGGAGGATTTTGCCAAAAAGCTTCCTCCTTATCTTTACGGGGGAACCGGAAGCGTATCGGAAAGCCTGAAAATGCCGAACTTTTATGCCGGATAAATTCGAGCGGGCACTCCCAATATTCCGAAATCTACGGTTTGGAAAAAGCCTTGCAGTTTATTGAAGAGATCGGTGTGGAAACGATTCAGGCACATACCAACCAGCTTCATCAGAGATTTTTAGAAGGTCTCTATGAAATAAAAGGAAAGAAAAAACTACGAATACCGGGAAAGGAGGGACGAGAAAACAGCGGTGTGGTCAGCATTGATTTCTGCGATACGGACAATGCTTTAGTCTGTAGCAGGCTGGCTTCCCAATGCACGCATAATGACCCGTCAGGGTCTACACTAGTGCTCCCATGGCGCACCAATGTTTTGGCACGGAGGAAAGCGGAACTGTACGTTTTTCTTTCGGCTTCTTTAACAGGATGGAAGAAATCGACCAAGCCGTGCTGGCTATTCAGGAAATTCTTTCCTAAGCTCCGAGGGAGACGCATTTTGACAAAACACATTTACAAAAGGAGAAAAACATGAAAAGCAAATGGACAGATGCCGGTATCCTACTGGCCGGCTTGGCTACAGGCCTTGCCGCATTGATTCTTACCAAACTGGGGAATCCCGCCAACATGGGATTCTGTATTGCCTGCTTCCTTCGAGATTTAGCCGGTGCAATCGGTCTACATCAGGCCGCCAAGGTACAGTATGTACGTCCGGAAATTATCGGAATCGTATTGGGTGCCTTTGCCCTTTCTTTTGTTCAAAAGGAATGGAGGCCAAAAGCAGGTTCCTCCCCCGCCACCAGATTTCTCTTGGGAATTGTAGTGGTCATTGGTGCTCTGGCATTCTTAGGATGCCCCTTTAAGAATGGTCATTCGTCTTGGCGGCGGAGACTTTAACGCCATTGTGGGACTGCTTGGCTTTATTATCGGTATTCTCATCGGGGTTTTCTTTCTGCAGAAGGGCTTTTCTTTAAATCGTGCTCTATCCCATGTTGCCCCGGCAGAGGGCATTGTGCTTCCCGGCCTTTTTGCCGTTTTATTCCTACTCTTTATCTCTGTTCCCTGCTATCTTTTTCTTAAGTACAGAGGGATCAGCGCAAAGCATGCTCCTATTCTGGCATCCTTTGTAGTTGCACTTATTGTAGGCGCTTTGGCGCAGAAGGCAAAGCTTTGTACCGTTGGAGGAATCCGTGATTTTATCCTCTTCAGAGATATCCGTCTTTTATCCGGTTTTATTGTAATTTTACTTACCGTTTTGATTGGAAATCTGGCTTTAGGAAGCTTTAAGCCCGGATTCCCTCTCCAGCCCATTTCCCATAGCAATCATTTATGGAACCTGCTGGGCATGATTTTTGGTTGGCTGGGCTTCCGTAATTCTGGGGAGGATGTCCCTTTAGACAGCTGGTACTTTCCGCAGAGGGAAACGGAGATTCCATGGTAACTGTTCTGGGAATGATCGTAGGTGCAGGTCTTGCTCATAACTTCAAGCTCGCCGGAAATCCCGATTCCTTAAATGATGCCAAGGAATTCGTATTGGGCGGTCTTTCCAACTACGGAAAAGTGGCAGTAATTGCCTGCTTCTTTATCCTGCTGATTGTTTCGTTTTGAATCTTCCCAAGAAGAACCCGGGACAGGCAGCGGCCTAAGCAATAAATGATTCAAAAACTACTATTTTATAAATGACGGAACTGCTGGAACTTTTCGCTAGTTTCGATAAGAGAAGATGTTCATCAGAAGATTTTTAGAAGGAGGTAGATTATGGTAGACGCAGAGGATACTCCTGCCCTGTACCTGTAGTAATGGCAAAGGAAAGTATTGAGAAAAACCCCGGAGCGGATTGCGAAATCCTGGTAGACAGCATGGTTTGTGTGGAAAATATCACCCGTTTCGGAGAAGGAAAGGGCTATAAGGTTTCCTACGAAAGCAGGGAGAGGATTTTAAGATTTTTGAAAAATAAAAATGCCCGGCCTCGCCTACACCTCTACTTAAGCACGAAATACCACACGCTTTGTAAGCGATGCTCGTTTAGATTAATAAATGGGCTCAATCTTTCCCCATATCACAAATCGATAGAGAAATCGAGCCCATTTCCTTTTAGGAGATTTTTATGAAAGAATATATTGCAAGCTTTCACACCCATTTTTCCGCCATGATGAGTGGAAAAAATCTGGATGCGGTAGGTATCCGTTACAGTCTGGAACCGGTTCCCAGAAGCCTCTCCTCGTCCTGCGGTACCTGCATCCGTTTTTATGCCGATACATGGAAGGAAGAGTGGATGGATAAGGACTGTGACAGCATTTACGAAGTTATCTCAGAGGGGATAAAGCGCCTGAATATCGAAAACTTATTAGTTTTAGCTAATTATAACAAGCCGTAGCTTTGCGCTAAGCTCCGAAAAGCCGAGAGAGAATTCTCTATCGTCTCTCTTCTTCCGCAAAAAGAAATTCGTACATATCCCGGCATACCAAAGGCTGCTCCTCCCACCATCATGATATGTTGCGCCTTTCCTCTTTCTAAAAATTCTATTTCATCATACAGTCCGGTTTTATCATTTTCTGTTTTGGATATTTCCCTACATTCTTCCAACTTTAGGAAAGTTTCTTCCGGTCTTTTAGGAACTTTTAGAAAAATGTAGAAGGCTCCCTTAGGCTCTACAACGGAAAAACCGAATCTTAGCAGACTTTGGTAGAGAATTTCTCGATTTTTTTCATAAAATTCTACAGGAGCCTTTTCCTTTAAGCACTCCTTTACCACTTTTTGAAAAAATGCATTGGCATTTACATACCCCAGAGATCCCGTAGCATTTCTGGCTCCTTGCATAAGTTCTTTTCCACCTTCCACGGAATCGGGAATCAAAAGATAACCGATTCGTTCTCCCGGAATGGATAAGGACTTACTGTAGGAATAAGCAATCACAGTATTTTGATAAAAAGAAGGGATAAAGGGAAGCTTTTCTTTATCAAAACACAGGTCCCGATATGGTTCGTCTGATAAAAGCAGTATGCTATGTCCGAATTCTTGTTCTTTTTTCCTCAAGGTCTCTGCCAGCCTTTGAATGGAGGACAGACTATAAATGCACCCGGAGGGATTATTGGGAGAATTTATAATAATGACCTTGGTTTTTCATTGATTTTTCTCTAAATCTTCTTCAAAATCAATCTGAAAAATCTTCCTCACGGCAATCCACTTTCCACCATTTTACCGTAATAATTCTCAATAAAAACTCCTATACCCGGGAAAATAAGGCTTAAAAACAATAACCTCGTCTCCGGATCCAGTACGGCATAGAGCAAGACATTCATGGCTCCTGCCGCCCCATGACTCATCAAAATATTTTCCGAAGAAAAAATGAAACTGTCTTTCTTTTCCTTAGTTTCCCTCTCTTCTTTCAGAAGAAAGTCTTCGCTTCGCACCCTTTTTCCAGTACTCTTTGCAATGGCTTCCCTGAACATCTAAAAAGCCGGCATCACTCATATAGCTATGCAATAAATGGGGATTTTCATCCGAAATGCTAAGCATGGCTTCCCGAATGCTCTTCGGGGTCTCCGCCCGGATTTTCCCTATGCTTAAATCAAATACATTTTCCCGTCCGTAAATCTTCGCCTGTCTTTCTCCTTCTTCAAAGGCTCTTCGAATAGGAGAACCCTCCGCTAATTTTTCCCTTACTCTTCTTGCCAGCATTCTTAATCCTCTTAATCTTCACTTTTATTTTTGGCTTTATATCTTCGTATACAGAAACCTATGATAAGGAATTTCTCCCCCAGCTTTTCCAATTCTACAATCATACTTTTCCTTCGGAAAACTCGAAAACGATCCCCATTCGGAACTTCCAAGTCCACATAGGTTATATAGATTCTATCTGCAAGAGGCAGGGCTTTCTGAAACAATTCAGCCCCTCCGGCAATAAAAATCTCTTCCTTTCCGGCTAAAGTCAGAGCCTCTTCTAAAGATTTTGCAGTAATTAAGTTCTCCCCGAAAAACTTTAGTCTTAGATACAACAATGTTTTTTTCTGTCGGGAAGGGATGTCCGATTTCTTCAAAGGACTTTCTTCCCATAATTACCACATGACGGTGGTCAGTTCCTTAAATTGCCTTTGCTCCCCGGAATCTTCCAAGGCATCTTACCCGCTTTACCAATTACTCCATTTTTTGCTACAGCAACGATAATGGAAATCATTTTGAAAATCTCCTCTTAGTCTTCTAAGCTCTTTAATCCCAGTTCTTCCGGAAGGAAGCGGGGATTTACATTTTTCGAAGTACCAAGGACGGAAGCCGCCAGTTTTGTACCGATCTCACATGCCTCCATTAAGTTCTTCCCGTATGTTAATCCCATAGCCACTCCGGCAAAGAAGGCATCTCCTGCACCGGCGGTATCTATCACGTGGACTTTCTTCGCCTTACAATGTCCATAATCTCCATTTTGCTCCGCATATATTGCACCCTGGCTTCCTAAAGTCATAATCATCTGAAACTGGGCCTACCACATAAGAGGAAAGAGAGTTGCCATCTCATCCAGATTCATTTCCTCGAAACTCGGAAAAAGAGCATTCCGGCCTCCTGTTGGTTACAAACAATGCAGGCTGTTGTCTTCAAAAGGTCTCTTCTTTCCAAGGCGATGGACATATTGGAAACAGCGGCATACACCTTCTTCTTGTACTTCTCTGCCAGCTGGAATATTAGCTTTAAGAGCCTGGAATCCATATCGATTTCCACAATTACGCTATCACAATGGGAGAAAAGTGAGTCTCCCTGCTCCACAAGTACCTCTTCCAGCTTGGAAAGGTCCGGTCTTTTGGGAAAATAGAGCCCATAAGCCCCTTCCGTATCAAAGATTGCCAGCCAGGTTCCTAAGCCCCTTCAATGCGCTGAATATAATTGGTATTTACCTTGTGTCGCTTTAATTTCTGAATAACCTCTTCTCCGATAGCATCCTGATCTACAACAGAAATAAAGGTGGGACGAAGCTCTACATTGGCAATATCCTCCACAATGTTTCGGCTCACACCCCCATGAACCTTCACTACCTTTCCGGCATTTCTTCCATCCGGTCGATACAAAGAAAAGGGATAGCCCTTAATATCCACAAAAACTGCTCCAAATACCAAAAATTCCAATACGCTCTTCCATTATATTCCCTTCCGCTTCCCAGCCTTTAAATTTTCCTATACGTTATTCTACTGAAGGAAATATTCTATGACAAGAAAAATTTGCTTTTTATGTATTATCTGATTCATAGTAAGTATTTCGCTATATATCGCCCCTTGAATTTTTGCATAATTAATAATATTCAGATTTAAGCATTTCGACCAATGTTTGTAATGAAAATGTTTTATGCCTTACTAATTTATTATCTTTTTACACTATAATCCCTCTTTTGTGTTTTTACGGTTTTTGACATATTGCATTTTGTATTGAATTCTTTCCAAGCATGAAATACTATGCCTGAAAGGGAGGGAATCCATGAACAAAAAGGAAGGAATCAAAAATTTCTCTGATCCAGCTTTAATAAACAAGATAGCGTACACTCTGCGAGAAAAATCTGTTAAAAATAAAAAGTCTAATGCCGGGTCTTGCTCAGTTTCCTCAGCATATCCTTGCTTTCCGACCTTCCGGCTTTTGCCCTGGCTTTACCAGAGGAGTTTCCAGAGATGCCTGGTGGTATGATTTTGGGAAATGGTAATTATTTAAAATCCACCTGGCAATGGCTGGATAGTAATCGAGACGGCATTTCAGAATGTTATTGCTTTGATCAAAGCGGATGGATGTACGAAAATACCATTACTCCGGACGGTTATCGCGTAAATGATAGTGGTGCTTGGGTAGTAAATTCCGTAGTACAACGCAAACATACAATCAGTTTAAACATGTATCAAGAAGCATTTGAGCGCAAGCGATGGTCCTACAAAAAAGAATTGCTTAACAGGATTAATCAATTTCGTACAAGCCATAACTTGCGTAGCCTTACCGAAAGTGATAGCCTAAATGCCATTGCGGAAATCAGAGCCAAAGAATGTGCTATCAGCTTCTCCCATACCAGACCACAAGGCGGCTCCATTTTAACAGAGGCTGATATTTGCGGAGAAATTCTTGCTTGTAACAATGAAACCCCTGCCCGAACTGTTAGTGCTTGGATTTCCAGCGCGGGACACAATCAAGTTATGTCCAGAGAAGATTTTTTACGTTTCGGTTCCGGATATTACGTTGATGAAAAAGGAAATGATTATTGGGTGGTATTATTCAGCTGCTATAATTAATTTAAAAGAGACCTTGCAAGCTATGAGGATGATACCCATTAAAAAAGAGGCAGGGTTCTTTAACACCCCATGCCTCTTTTGATTTTCCTATAGTACTCGTCTTGCTCTATATTAACCGGCCTGTGCCACGTTGTCCTCGTGGTTATACTCACTAAGGTTGCTGGTGACAACATCCTTATACAGCTTATCTATACTTTCATAGCCGTTATAATACCAGGAATGTGTAGAGTACCAACCGTCACTGACACCGGAATCCACTTCATATCTAACGTTTGGTGTATAGTAGCTTGCTAAATCTACAGAAACTTTACCATCTTTTCCAAGAATTAAATCCTGGTACCGGATATACCAGTAAATATTGTGCATTTGATCATAGCTTCCTTCAGTACCGCTAAAATGTGTCCGAACCTGCATTTGATACGACTAAGAAAGATAATTTTGCCATCCCAAGTGTCCTTCTTCTTTGCTGTTAATAAGTAGTTTCCCTGATAATTGAGGGCCACTAAAGATTCTGTAGTATCATCCCACTTCTTTGCAATGTGAGACTGCAGCTCGTCAGATGCTTGAGCCTTCATAGCTTCTAAGCTATCATTGTCAATCTCACTGATTTTTGTGACATACTGCTCCAATCCCTCTACCGTAAACTTCTTTTGCAATTCTGCAGGAACTTTTTCCTATAGCCTGGGCATAACGAGAAACATTATTTTTGTCAATAGATACGGTAACCACATCACCATTACTTAACCCATCGTATTTATCGCAACGGAAATCAGAAGCTTGCATGATATCTCCGTTATAATTTATGCTAGCCATACCATCCGGCGCTATTCCATTAAACTCCACATCCAAATCTTCAAAGGCATTAAAGGTTCCTATCTTTTCCAAATCGGAAACCTTATGTTCTCCATCTTTAAATTTCAGTTTACAATTGATGAACCTGGAAAGATCATTATCCACCTTCCAAGTATAGGCAGTGTATCTCCATTAGATAAGTCAGCGGTTTTATCCAATTGAATGTTCACATCTTCCTGAAGAAAATCAATAGGATTGATCATATCGGAGAAATAGCCGTAATCCTTCTTTCCGGCATTGGTATACTTAAGTTTCGAACCATATTTCTTCTCAATAGCGTCCCAATCAATATAGGCCGTTGCGGTACCGTAGCCTTCATACCCCTCCGTGCTTATGGTCAGATACTTATTCAAATTAATTGTTTTACTTGCATTGGATACTACAAGATAAAGAACAGCAACAAGCACTACAAGCACTGCACCTACCGCTACAGCCAGAAGAGTTTTTTGAGAAGCGGCTTTATTCTTTTCCGAATTCTGAGAAGCTCCCCCCTTAACACCGGAATTTACTGTCTGTCCGGGGCCGGATTTTCTTTCTCCTGCTACCGTCTGGAGCCGCAGAATTCACTGCCTGTTTCGCAGAATTAGCAGTCTGAGTCGCGGAATTTACTGCCTGTTTCACAGAACCGGCAGCTTGGTCCACTGAATTAACAACTTCTTCTCCTACTGTCTTTACAACAGATTGACTATTTTCTACAGCAGATTCCGCCACGGAACTTACACTCTCTTCCAATGGCTTTCCGCAACCTTTACAGAACTTGGACCCTTCCGAATTCTCTTTTCCGCAATTTCTACATACCATGTTTCTGCCTCTTTTTCTATAAACTTTTTATGAATACGCTAAACAGTATTGTAAGGTATATATTTGTACAAGTCCATTATGTATTCTACAGTCTTTCTTGTATAAATACACAGTGAAGAAGAATTCACTTCATTTATTACTTTTTACCGGCTTAGATTTTTGCAGACATTCAATTTCTAACAAGCCACTATTTATAACAGCCATACTGAACAATATAGTTTTCCTGATTAAAGGCTGACAGATCCATTTTCATACAGATAACGGCAGCTTTTCCTCTTTTTCAATCCGGTCTTTTTCCAAAACAGAGAAGTTTCTCAGGATTTCGGAGCAGGATTTGCGGACTTTTTGATTTCTATAGGATTCAATTCCCCGTCATGTTCCAGTACAATATCTATTTCCCTGGCGTCCTTATCCCTGTAATAATACATAAAGATCTCTTTTCCGCCATTCAGATAGCTTTTTCTAATTTCAGATACCACATAGTTTTCCAAAATTGCCCCATTCATGGCACCGTTTTCCAAGGTTTCCGGACTACTCCATTTTGTGAGATAAGCGACTATGCCTGTATCATAAAAATAGTATTTAGGCGTTTTAACAAGTCGCTTTAGCATATTATTGGAGTATGGATGGAGATAAAATATGATTCCCAAGGTTTCCAAAATCCCCATCCAGTCTTTTGCTTGCTTTAGATTAATATCCGCATCTCTGGCTATTTCATTAACATTTAACATTTGACTGCATCTGGCCGCTACAGCCGTTAAAAAACGTAAAAACTTTAAGGAATCAATAGCATCGGAAAGGTTTCTTACGTCTCTTTCGATATAGGTACTTAGATAGCTACCATAAAAATGCTGTTGTTGCTTATCTCCTTACTCACAATAGCGGCATTGAACCCTGAAAGATTCTACGAAAAATCTCTTGCAAATCTGCGCTTGTTCTGCCTTCCTTTCGATCCGTTAATTGCTTTAAATCAATTTGAAATGGGCAGTCTTCTCCCCATAGATCTCCAGTCTGAGATAAAGAAGAAAGAGATAGTACCGCCACCCTTCCCGCCAAGGACTCCTGTACTCCCTTCATTAAATCAAAAATTTGTGAGCCTGTGAGCCAAAAATCCCCTTTCTGTGCTCTTTATCCACAATCAGCTTAATCATACTGAATAATTCAGGAGCATATTGAACTTCATCGATAAGGATGGGCGGTTTATGCAACTGCAAAAACATCTCCGGATCATTCTTAGCCAGTGCTCTTTCCTGTAAGTCATCTAAAGTCACATAGTTTCTGTCCGTTCCCTCCATTAGTTTTTAACATGGTAGTCTTCCCCACCTGTCTGGGGACGATATTAAAACAACCGGATACTCCTTTGTGATTTGTAATACGACTTTTTCCAGACTTCTTTGTGATATAAGGCATACTCTCCTCCCATTCCACGACAGCGATAATTTTTCTATATAAAAATGTTATCTTGATATTTTATCTAAATATTTTTCTTGATATCTTTCCTTTGATATATTTTTCGGCTATTTTTCACTTTTTTTGTTCTATTTTAGCTCGATATTGAGCAAATAGAACAAGGGCTGTAGAAATCAAAAAGCTTTTTAGTGCCCCCGGCGAAAAAGCTATGATTTTTACAGCCCTTATCTATTTTACTTTTAAAAATACTTTCATAACTCCCATATGTCCATTAGTGCGGAGGACTCAAACCTTCCCTGTCCACTGTTATGGGTACAGTATAATTCAGCCTATCAAATGGCTTTATAGCAAAGCAATACCCTCGTCCCAAAGCGATTATTCCGTACTGATACCGATCTGTACCTTCTCATCCTGTGTCAATGTTCTTCCTGCAAGAATCTTATCTACCTCTGCAGAAACCTCCTCATCACTAAGGATGTGGGTACACCGCCCGCAGTCATATAATCCTGAACACCGGAGTTGTCCGTTGCGGTAATGGTATTAAAAGCTCTGATCCACCATAATAACATTTCCTCCGGCGAGATATGTCCATTGACAAGGTAGCGCTTTACAGAAGGGGTGAAGCTCATCATCAGGTGTCCCGTGGCAAAATCCACCACATAGGCCTTTCGCTCCGTATCGTTATTTCGAATCAAAAGAAGCAGATTTTCCTTTTCATTATACAGATTTACATCATCAAAGCTTACCGGCGTCTGGGTGAGCGCTTCATCCATGTCCAGACTCTTAAGGTCGGTCTTACTGCTCCAAGTAAAAGCTGTATTGTTCTGTATGCCCTTTAAGAGAATTTCGTCATCCTGATGCCTAAGATTCAGCACCTCCCCCGGAATATCCTCTAAATGCTGCTTAGTTTCCAAATCATACAGAGAGGCAGTTCCCGAAAAAGATTTACTAGAAGTATTTTTCGTCTTCGGAAACCAAGATATTCAAGGAAGAATCCGTAATTTCCGGGATAGTATCCAGCAAGCTTAAATCCTCAACGCTATAGATCTTTAAGCCCTCCTTCTTATCCTGCAAATAGATTTTCTTTCCATCATCGGAAAAGCGTAGAGCCGGATAGGCAGAAGGAATTTCCACTGTTTTTGGATTCCCTGACTTTCCACATTGTAAAGCACCAGTCCGGGGATTTCCGGTATCCATTTGCCCAACATAGGCATAGTATTTTCCGTCGTTGGACAGAACGTTTTGTTTTGTACTGGTCATCAAGCCGTAAATCACCGTGTTCTCATTGGTGATGGTTTTCCCTGTCTTCCCGTTATCCGTGGAGAGCAGGAAATCCGTCCCGTTAAAAAAAAGCAGCTTGGAGGAGTCATTGGAGGATGCAATAATTCTGCCCTGCACCGGCTCCGAGGAAATTCTGGACTTGGTATCAATAATCTTAATGCTTTGGCCTTCATGGGAATTGGTCAAAATCTTGCTGCCATCCTTTAAGAAGTAGATTTCAGAAGGTGCTATTCCCCCCAGATACAACCTGTCATCCGTAATCACCTTATCCTTCCAAATGGAGTAAATCCCTGCTTCTCCAAAGCCTGCAACCATGTTTTCTGCCGCATTATAAGTAAAATACTTTAAATCCAAGTCACCAAAGGATACTTCATCTACGGTGTCTCCGCTTTCTCCATTGAGAATCAGAATCTTGCCATAGCTGTTTATAGCAATTTTTTCCCCATTCTCACTTTCCACTAAGGGCTTATTCAAGGTATTTGCAGTGCTAATCTTCTCACTAAAGAGAACTTGATTATCCTCCAAAGAAATCTTTTGAAGCTCGTCATCCGTTAACAAAATGATAGACTTCCCGTCATTGGAATAAAAGGCGGATTTGTAAGGAAGCATAAAATTGGATCCATCGAAAGAAGTTCTTCCTATCCGATCAATAGTAGAAATAACACTGCCATCTTTAAGGCTTCTCCTTGTCAGCTGATTTTCATCATTGTTGCCTAAAGTGATAAGCACCTCTGAACCATCACTCTTAATATCCGCATACTTGACCGTTTCCTGAATAGAAAATGTACTAAGCTGCTGCCAGGTATTGGCATCAAAAACATAAAAGTCCGCAGAAGTATTGGTAAAGCTTACATAGAAAAACTGTGAATTATCCCCGGAAAAACGCCCCAGCATAGGAACTCCCGGAATCTCCAGCTTAGCCTTCTCTTCTCCGGTCTCCACATCATAGACAATGAAGCTGTTATCAAAGGCAGAAGAAACCAAAAACTTATCATCCTTGGAAAATGTTAAATAGCTTTACCTGCTGGGTATGTCCCGTAATCTCTTGATAATTTCTCCATTTTCCACCTTGGCAATAGCGGTTTCATCATTTCCCAAACCGAAGGCCACCAGCTTTTCATCATTGCTGAGAGCCATAAAGGTCAACTTATTTTTCGTAGAAATGGAAGTCAAGGTAGAAGCACCGCTGTGATAAATCACATCATTGAAAATGCTCATCTTCTCGGATTGAAGCTGCGGATAGGCTTTCATGCCCTTTTCCAATAGGCTTCATCGCTTCCTTCGCCACTAAAGCGGCCTTTAAGTAATCCCCTTCCTTGGCCATATCCCTGGAGCTTTTTCATTAAAAATACCGGCATTGGACTGCACCGCCTCCTGTCTGGCCTGCTCCGCCTTTTGGTAGGCATTAAACATAAAAATACCAAAAAGCAGGAATATCGCTCCGGACAAAGAGGAAATGGTCAGAATAAGCCGATTCTTTCTCTCCTTATCCCTTTGTTTAAGGTCTCCAAAGGTGCAACCTAAGATGGTAGCCATAATACGGTACTTCTCGGTTTTCAGTAAATGAAGGGCCTGCTTTGTCAGACTTTGCAGCTTGGCACTGTCCTTCTTCTGAACTTCCTCATAGCCGGGGAAATCCTTTCGCAAAACTTCATCCGGACGGATATCCGCCGCCAGTACATCCGCAAGACTTTGATCCGCCCCTCTCTTTAACTGCTTTAAGGGTGCAGGAAAGGCTTCATCCGGCTCTCCTTCAATCAGCACCGGAATAATACGCTCATCTCCGTGAAGCTGTCTAAAGGTACGAATTTCCTTCTCACACCACTCGGAGAGGGGCGTTCTTTTGGAGCAAAGCACAATCAGATAACGGCTTTCCGCCAAAGCTTCTTCAATGGAGCTGCTTTAGGGTCCTTGCCGCCAGCTCCTCTCTCTATCCCGGAAGACACGGAAGGTCGTTTTCTTACCGTCCTTATAAAATTCCTTTTTGGAGGCTTAAAGCTTTCAATCATCTGATGCAGCTGCTTCGCAATACTCTGATCCGGCTCCACATGACGATAACTGATAAAGGCATCAAACTTATATTCCTTTTCCTTAAACTCCTTCGCCGCCTTCTCCATTTCCTCTGCATCATCATCTTTTCTGTAGTTTTGCAGCTTTTCTTCCTCAATGATTGGAGCATTTTGTTCCAATTCTTTTTCCATTCTTACCCTCTCTTTCACATTTGTACTCTAACTTTCGAACTCTTTCCGCAGTTCTACATGGTTAGGAAGCTATACTTATCCTCTTTAGTCCTTTTCTGCCTGCCCGTCCTCTTTATTTTCTTTTCGGAAGAGGCTAAAGACAGAGAGCAAATCATATTCCGGGTGGCAAATGTCAAACTTCTCCCCGATAACCTCTTCCCAATCCTCGATTAAGCAGGGATGTGTCTTAAGATTTTCATCCTTCTTATCTCCGTAACGGAAGTTCATGGCATAGTAGCTGTTACACCACCTCTTATGCTCCAGTCTGGAAAGAAAATCCAGTAAGGGATTCTCTGAAAGATAGCGTCTAAAATTTTGTTGAAAATCTTCTTTTCCATTTTCTCCGCCAAGCTTTTGGGCTTCCTGAAGCTTTTTAAACTCCTCCAGCTTTCCCGATAAATAGGCGGAAATCTCCTCTTCCGATTTTCCGGAAAGTACTCTACGAATAATTTCCTCTTTGATACCCGCGTGTGTGGCAGACTGTCTGGAGGAGTTCTTCTTTACATAAGACAATTCATTCCAATCTGTCCCATCTCCCATACCGGCTGCTCCCGAGGCCTTATTATAAGCCTCATTAAACTGCTTAGCCCGATTATCCAGAGCTTCCCGAATCAATATCTTTCCGGTCATAATCTCCGAAAGATCCCCAAAAACCTTGATCTGCTCCTTGCTTTTGGGAAGCACATGGGTCAAATCCACATTGGAAATATTCCGGAAGAACCTTTGGAACCTGCCCGAAGTACCGATTCATCAGCTTAAGCGCCTTTAGGCTCTTCACCACATCCTCCTGCATAAGTAAAATAAGACTTGGACTTTCTTCCTTCCCCAGACCCTTAAGATAATTTTGTAAATTCCTTTGCTCATGGCCTAAGTCTATATATTCTATCTCCAGAGATCTTAGTAATCCTTCCGTTTCCGGAGCGTTTAAATCCAAAAGCTCCTGCATTCTTTGGGAAGCATTTTCCTCTAAAATGCTGATTTTCGGATTTCTTGTTAAAGAAGTGGTGGCATCGTTAGCCAGCTGCTTCAGTAAAGGAAGGGCTCAAATCATTTACGGAGCAATACATGGAGAGGCTTGATGCTGTTCTCTATGGAATCCGTCGTATGATGATTATTCTCTATGGAATCCGCTATTTGGCTATCCTCTGAAATCCCTTCCAGACTTTTTAAAATGCTATGCTTCTCAGCGGGCTCAGCCAAAAGCATTCGTACGGTCAAATCCTTTTGGTTAAAGTGCACCGTATCTATCTTCTTGAGAAGCTCTTCCCCCTTTCTTTCCTCGGAAAGCAGCTCTTCCATATAGCCCACCACCGTATTGGAACTACAGTTCGCATAACAAGTAATAGGTCTTCTCGGTTTAATGCGCTTAATCACATTGGCATAGAGGGCATAGTTTTCCAGATCATTGTCAGAGCAGAAAAAGATATACTTGGCATGATGGATATGCAAAGACGAAAACAGCTCCCTGACTTCATTTTCATCACAATGCTCAAAATCAATCTGATAGGTGGCAATCCCTTCTTCTCATATTTATTTTTCAAACGGTCATCCAAAAATTCTTGGTAATCAAAGAAATTTCAGGGCGTACTTTCCTTCATAAGATTGCCAATCAAGGTCTCCCCCATCTCCGTGTTTTTCAAAACCAGTACATGATGCATACTGGTTCTGTCCCAGAAGCATATTTTTCACATGGAGTAAGATGTTGGAAAATCTGGGTGAAGATGAAGGCGAAGTAAGAATCGGCGCCATCCACTTGGCAAAACCCATAATGCTGGATTTTCCTCCGCAGAAATGGGAGAAAACGAATAAGAACAGCTTGATGTGCTGTATAAAACCGCGAAAGTAGCTGTAAGGGGATCCGAAAATCTACACGTAATAGGTATAAAGGGTTTGAAGTCCGAAAATCACGGTAATAATAAATAACGCCAGTACGATTTTCTTTTTATAGTAAGTTCTATTTTCCTGCATAGTTTCATCCTTATAAAATAAAATTTGTTAGCTTTTTTTAAGGGTTATTATCGCAATTTTTACGAGAACTTGCAAGGAGTATTGCATAAAAGGGGTTGTAAAAAGAATATAAAAAGCATTTACCAGGATAGGTCTGAAAGCGGGGCACGCTCTTGCTAACTTCGCCCTTCGTCGTAGTGAAGGACTAATTATATAAGATACGCTTTGATGCAGCATATCCCTGTAAGTGGGGCACGCTCTCGCTAACCTCGCCCTTCGTCGTAGTGAAGGACCAATTATATAGAGATACGCTTTGATGCAGCATATCCCTGTAAGTGGGGCACGCTCTCGCTAACCTCGCCTCGTAGCGGATACTAAGCGAAAAACACAGTTACTGTGTTTTTCGCAAGTACCGACGGGCTCAGATTGCCCCTTTTACAGGGATATGCTACATCAGTCGCTGAAACTTATGGATTATTATAGTCCTTCACTTATCTTGCACTCTTTCGCTTTCGATAAGTACCGACGGGCTCAGTTGCCCCTTTTGCAGGGATATGCTGCATCAGTCACTAAAACTTATGGATTATTACAGTCCTTCACTTATCTTGATTCTTTTCGCTTTCGATAAGCACCGATGGGCTCAGATTCCTCTCTTTAGACCTATCTTTGCATAAATGCTATCTACTATATCTAACTATTACTAACTCTTTTTATGCTTGAAGCTAGTGATTAGACCTCATCTTTACTAGATACTATTTACTTTCTACCGGGCTCTTTATTTTGAATACTTTATCCTAAAGACTTTTTGTAGCAATCTGTTCATTGATAAAACTATCTTCCTCTTTTGTAGAGAGTGTTTCGTTTTTTTGTAATAGAACAAGAACTACTATGGCTTCAATGATTCCTAAAACTTGTTCAACCAGAAACTTCAGAAAAAGGATAGAAATTTGATTTTCCTAGCATTTGATAGAGATAAAAAATACACTTAAACAGCTAGGAGCAAGACAGGCAAAAGCCAGTCCCTGTTTCCAATTGATTTTTTTATCTCTCATACATTGCGGAAAATAAACAGATAAGACAGCGGAAAAGGATGCAAGCCATAAAGCAAAACTATTCTCCATTAAGAAGTATAAGAGTACAAGAGAAAATACAATACTAAGAATAGAAAAAGCAGGAAAGACTGTCTCCTCCTCTCACTATCTTCTGTTAAGTGAATAAGCTGTTTATTCCATAGCGTATAGATACTCTTCTGTTTTCTATAAATATTTTGCAGGACTATAGAAAGCTTGTATTCAATTTCCCAAGCCATGCAGCAGAGTAATACCATAGGCAACGCATCGATAACAATGTTAAGAATTCCTCTGTCAGAAATCCCAAGGGTAAATAAAAGATATAGTACTCCAAGTACAAGGAAAGTGCCAGTAGGACAAAAATCCTCGAAATATCCTGATTTTCTCTTTATGAAAGGATACTGCAAGGCCTTCAAAAAGCCCATATAGTAATGTCAGACCTAAAAATCCAAGGAATCTTAGGATAAATGCTTCTCCATTATCGGTGCGCAAGCTTTTTCACAAAAACTCAGGGTGAAAAGGCTAGACCATAAAAAGAAAAAGCTCAATTTTAAGTTTATTTTCATAAAAACTCCCTCTTCTGTTTGTCGGTATTCTTATATGTCTTTCCTACGCTGTACTGAAGTTTCATTCTTGATGAGTATCGCTCTCCAATCCTGCGGATCTCATTTACGAAATTTTATTACCTACTTTATCGGCTTTGTCTTAAGATTTATAAGGAAGAATCACACGCTTTACCCGATTGATTTTCCCGTATAAAGAAAAACAAAAAAGGGCTTTCCGCCCTTTTTGCTCCTCATTATTTTGCATTCGTTTTTATGGAAGTTAGTCTTGATTTTTGAATTTCATCTACTGTACAGTTTATTCTGACAAATGATAATATGATTTCAAAGAAAAGTGAGCCACATCCTGATCGTCCACTACCAATTCCATACCACCGTTCCTAAATTATTATTAGCTAAAAGCCTGACGGCATCCCTCTCGGATTAGAACATATTCCTTATTGTAGTTATCCTTGGATACCGGCACAGTAAATTCTTTTCCTCTTGAAGGATATGTTTTTGTGAATCTGCAAAAATTCCTTTTGTAATCTGTAATTGGGTACTTCTGCCCATGATATCTTTCATAGCTTTGACCATCCTTACTAAGACGATCAAAATGCAAAAGACCATTTCCATCAGTATAGCCTCCGACGTAATTTTGATTCTTCAACATTTTTCCGGAGCGTTCCAGAAAATACCAACGCTCTAGCTCTAAATCTTCTACTTTTTCTCCCACTTTACGCTGAACGGAAAGGGGAGAGTTCAGCCAGCCACCTACATCCAGATAGCCATTTTTATCAAAATGATACCAATCTCCATCAATTTCTTTCCACTCACTCTTAGGATAAGTTCCGTCTTCCTCTTTATACCACCACTGCCAAATCTTTTACTCCATCAAATATCCACTGGCCGCAAATACCGGTAGAGCCATAGAAAGGCAATGCTTACGGAAAAGCGAAGCCATTCCCCACTTCTTACTAAATTTCATTACTATTCCTCCTTGTGAAAAATACTATCTTTAACAATAAAAACGAATTTAGTTCTTATCGCTAAGGCACATTTGTTCCTTGCTTTTTCATAAAAGCATTCTTCCTACTCTCATAAAAGATGATTTCCTTAATGCAGGCTAATTGTGAATCCGTCATTTTTCTTTCTATTCTCTCTTTTGTTATTATTTATCTTAAATTATAGTTTTAAATATTTTTATCTTTTTCTGTTCTTATATTAATATTTATTATATTACAAAATGATTTCCCACAAACTTTTCGCTGATTCTTGTGGGTATTACACAAGTATAAATCTAAAATAAGAGAATCAAAAATGAAAAATTATAAAAGCTATTTTCTTTCATTTTTATCTCGCTATAATATATTTTACACAATCTAATTTTAAAATATCTTTTAAGATGGAAATGGAGGTCGTTATGAGTTTTTAAAAATATTACAGTAGCGGTGGCGGAGTTTTGGGTTCCCAAATTGCTTTTCAGACTGCATTTTCCGGATTTTTCCGTAAAGATTTGGCTAAGAAGTGAGGACTCTATCCAGAGAACCAAGCCGAAGCTGGAAAGACTTTATACGATTTATAAGAATGAGCTGACAGAAGCAAAAAGAACCTGGGAAAGGGACTGAGCTTCTCCAGAGGATTGATTCCTGACTCTTCCTCTGTTACAGAGGCGGATATCGACAAGCTTTTGGACAATGTAGAAAGAGCCCATAAGGATATTCTGCTTACTACCGATTTCGCCGAAGCCTGTAAGGATGCAGATTTAATTATCGAAAGCATGGCGGAGAATCCTGAGGCAAAGAGGGAATTCTATAAGGCTATCGATCCCTTCCTTTCCGGAAAATACCATTGTTGCTACAAACTCTTCCAGCATGGTGCCCAGCCAGTTTAGAGACTGTCTCTCCAGACCTGAAAACTATCTGGCTATCCACTTTGCCAATAACATCTGGAAGAGCAATACCGCTGAAATCATGGGTCATGATGGCACTTCCAAAGAAGCCTATGAAGCAGTGGCGAACTTTGCCTCTGAAATTAAAATGATTCCTCCGTTTACATAAGGAACAGCCCGGTTACATCCTTAATTCCATGCTGATTCCCTTCTTAAGCGCAGGAGAAATGCTTTTGGCCAAGGAAGTGGCAGACCCTGCTACCATTGACCTGACCTGGAGACTGGGTACCGGCTCTCCTCTCGGACCTTTCCAGATTCTGGATATCGTAGGCTTAAATACTGCCTTAAATATTGTATCCAACAATCCCCAGTCTCAGGATCCTGAAAGCGTCCCCGGAAAGATTAAGACTATCTTGAAAAGTATGTTGCAGAAGGTAAAATCGGTGTAAATGCCGGGGAAGGATTTTATAAGTACAAATAGCTTGTGTTTAAAACCTATTTTCTAAAAAAGGTTCAAAAAAGCTCCGCTTAGGATTTTTATTCCCAAAACGGAGCTTTTTTCTATATCTTCTCCAGCTCATATTCCTGATAGGAATCCACCTTGCCCCCGTCGTACATAGATACCATGAAATGACTTCCGTTTATATCAATAATCCGACCTTCCGTCTGGTTATATCGTACCAGAACCGGATCGCCGACACGAAATTCTTCCGTCTTCTTTCCGCTAAACAAACTGAGAAAAGCAAAAATCCTAATAATCTTAAAGAGCAGAGTAAAGGGAAAGCTAATCGAGCAACAAGTAATGTCCACAAAGAAATTCCCGGGGCTTCTCCCTCTATATTGCTATCTGTATTGCTGTCTGAATTGCTATCTGTACTGCTATCTGTTTGGGCAGCTTCATAAAGGCCTTTACTCTTAGCTTCCGAAGCTTTATTGTTTTTCTTTGCAGGAGGCTTCGCAAGCTTTCTATATTCTCCATCCACTTCTATAGAGACCGTTTTTCTCACAAAGGGCTCGGTGTACTCGTGGGCTCAGCACACCTCTAAATACTCCATGTCTTCTCCGGAAAATTGCAGTGTAGAAGCCAGAGCAGCCCGATCTATCACCGACTTGGATACCACGCCATCTAAGTCAAGTAAATCATCCGCGTTAAGAGAAATCTTTCGATTCACCATAGAATGAAGCATCATATCCAAGGTATCCTGATCAACGATTCCTTCAAACCCCAAGATTTCATCTGCACTTATGCTTTCTCCATGATTGAGGGCATAGTCTATCATTTGACAGATCGTTTCTTTGGATACCATACCTCAAAGTTCACAATATCCTCTAAGGGAAATTTCGCTCCTAAGGACATCGCTTTTTAATCAGCTTCTGCATTTAATTCCTGATCCTTTATAAGTTCAGCAATATCAGAAATCTCCCAAGCCTCTCCAATCGTCTTCAAAGAGGAAATTCTTTGGCTTAAAGTGGATTTGCTCCAGTTTTCAGCCCTTTCATAAAAATCATCCCATTCCATAGCAACACCTTATTCCACTTTCAGCTCTATTCCATTTCCAAGGCACGCTCCTGATAGACTTCGTTGATTTCCGACGTTACCACCAAACGCTTCTTGGCATATTTTCCGCCAAAGCGATGTGCCACCGTATCCAGTTCATAAAGGGCATGCAAGCACTGCTGGGGAGAAAGTTTTCCACTCTACAGGAAATAAAGGTGAGGAATATAGCTCTAAGAGACGGGACATCGATTTCATTTAACACATCACTCCGGCAGGCCTTCCAGCACCCCATCCCAATCCAGATGCACTCCTACCCGCACTCATCACTACGCCCCTTTTCCTGCAAATAGGTATAGAGCTCCAGAATGCTGCCTCCATCCCAAAGATACCCCTTAATTGCCTTGTTCTTAAAGCGAAATTGGTATTTTCCCTCGGAATGTTTTAAATCAAGAATCGCTCCCGCCCAAGCCAAATCCTCCATAATTTGATAAAACTTACGGGCAGACTTTAGCTTATTGGAAGAATCCGCCAATGCCTTCAGTACTGCGTACTTTTTTCGTACACTCGCCCTCTTCATCAGGGCTCATATTTTCTCTTAAAAACTCGGAAAAGGGATTCCAGTGCTCTGAATGAAGCTTCATTACCTTCCGATTTTTAAAATATCTTCCCTACTCTCCTCGTCCGAACATCTTTAATATCCTTTTGTAATTTGTAGTTAATGACACCGCCATGCATTTCAATCAGTTTGTCCAGAGACATGGGAACATATCGTTTGGTCGCAATGCTACTGATGCCTTTACGTTGTTTATCATTTAGGAACTCAAGATTTGGCTCATAAGCATTTACCACATCATTCTGTTTATCTCTGTTGAAAGGTTCTTCCTTCACCTCGTTGTAATGCAATGATTCCGCATTCAATTCCAAAAGCTTTCCTTTGAAAATGTCGTCATGTGCATAGGTGTTTCATATTCCCGGGACAGCATACCAAAGGCCACCAGCATCAGGCTTTCTCCCCGGTAATGTCGAAAAGAGCTGGCTTTTTGCACAAGTTCCAGCTCAATTTCCTTTCGCATGGTTTCCAAAACCAACTGCAAATTGCTTCCCTGACAAGGGCAGAAAGACAATATTTTCCAGCACAGTATTTTTCTCAAAAATTCTCCGTCTTTTTCCTTCTGAGAATAATGTCCTCATGATTTCCGAAAACACCAGCTCTATCCACTTGAAAATTCATTGCGGTAATGACATTTTCAATAGGCTCCCCGCCAAGAAATTCAAAAACAACTACCATGCTGTCGCTCCTATGCTTATATTTCTATTCCATTATTTCTCTGGCCTTTCGAAGCCACTCTTCTCTTGCCTTTTTCTCGGTATCCTCCCTGTTCATCATAGGCATCATAGGGCGCTATGGGGTCATGGGCTTTGCTTTTAAGGAGTTACAAATCTGATCCTTATGTCGAAACGCAAATTCCAAATCATCTGTCCAGCCGGTATGTCCGCTAATAATTTTCGGAGAAATTCCTCTCCTTTATTAGCTTTTTCCAACTTTACAAGGGACTTTTTCGCCAGCTCATTGTCCTCAGCCAAAGAATTCAAGAAGCTATAGCCGCCATCCGGTGCAAACCAAAATGGTATCTCCCGTGAAAAGATAGGCATCATCAATGAGATACACCAGATGCCCGAAGGTATGCCCCGGCACTAGAATAGCTTCCACCTTGATATCATCAATATAAAAACTTCTCCATCTTCTCAGTAGCCTTTTCTCATTGTCCGTCTTCACCATAGGGAGCTTATAATGCCCGAATAAGACTCTTCGACGAGCCTCACCGGTCAAATATTTATTTTCCGTCTCTCCAAGGTAGAGCTTGGCATTCCGAAAACGTCCTGCACTATCCCTTTCCACCGCCCCTACATGATCCGTATCCAAATGGGTCAGCAGGGATATGCTGAATGGAGCAGGCTCCAGTTCCAGCCACTTCATCTTCTCCGCCAAACGCTCATCACTGTAGCCCGCATCAATCATGATGGTCTTGCCATTTTTCGTATAGAAAAAGACATTTGCTACCCATTCCCGGACAGCGCTCACTCTTTCATCTATCCGTCCGGTGTTTAAGGGCTTAAAAATCTCCTTTCCCCTATAGGAAAATGACATCAATACCTTCTGAAATTTAGAAGCAAATTTTGACATAGGAAACCTCCTATTCCTCTTACGACTATAGCACCGAAAAAGAAGCGGTTAAAAAGTCAGTTAATAAAAACGATAGCAAATACATTCTAAAAATTTTTCTACAATATTCCTATCATCTAACAAGCCTTAATAGAAAAATATTCACTTTATGTAAGGCGTGATTTCATATTTTTACAAGATCCCATAAGTCCCTATCTAAAACAAAAGGCTCTGAAAATGCATTGATTACAATTCCTGATAGGTTTTGTTCATGATTGATTGCCAGCGTAATGACATCTAAAAATGCTGCTGCATCTTGGAGAGCTGATTTCCATACTCTCCCATAGCTTCCGGATTTGAAAAAAACAGGAAAAATAGATCTTCATCGTATTTTAAAATATCCGTTTGAACTTTACACTGATCCTGTGTTTTAAATGTATTTCCAACTATACTTTGAGGCTCTGTCTCAGATTGTTCTAACAAATCCTTCATACGAGATTCATCTGTATCACTCATAACAAAATCACCAGGAATCCAGACATAGCTATCTCTTAATATTTCTAATATATCCAAAAATGATCTTGATTCTTTTCACGAATAAAGTTGTGAATCGAAGACTCTAACATCGTTCCATCTTCCAAATCCTCCGCTGTAATCTTTTGGCTGGGATTCATATTGGAACAAAGTGCAATACCTCATTTTCATCCTCGTGAATAAAGAAAGCTATCTTTTCTCCTATGTGATAGGAAAAATTTTGTTCTGGTTCATTAAGTAGTGTCCCTATAATTTGATTCTCCATAAGGCCCTCTATCCGAACCCAACAAGCTTCCGGCTTATTCCCTACTTTAAGTAGATACACCAGCACATCATCAGGATATTCAGGACTTCTAAATGCATCTAATACTTTCATTTTTCGCGATTCTTGAATGTCCTCTTCTACAGCATAGTCATCCAAGATACCTATTTGAAAAGCAAATCTTTTTCCTAAGTTCGCCGTTCCTATCCTCCAAAAACATATATTTTCATCTTTGATAGCTCCAATTCGAATTTTAGAAGATATATCCGTTCTTGGCTCAAAAATATGAAATCCTTCTGCATCTTTAGATGATAGAGCAAGAACTTCCAAGCTTAGGCCGGCTTCATGGTCTATATACCCATAGCAGAGAATAAAATTGGCTAAATCCACTCCCGGATACTCTTCCACTATTTTTCTCAATTTGTCATTTATGGAAACAAGCCAAAAATTATCGGAAATTTTTCGAAAATCTATATTCTTGGCACGCATACAACCCCTCCTCTACACTGATTCCTCATTTTGCAATCCACAACAGGTAATTTTGCAAAGGGCTCCATCCCTAAGCAAAAAGACAACTCTGGCTTTGGCTTTATCTCCAATCTTGTCATACAGTCTACCGGCACTCATGGACTCTCCCTTCACCGTATAAGGGCTGTTGGCCACATAGCCAATCTTTCCAAGGCCTTTTATCTTCACCAAAATAGCCTCGGAATCGAATTTATTATCCGGTTCCTTCTCCAGCTTTAGCTTCATGCCCTCCTTCAAAAACTCCGTACCAAAATAATGATTGCATCCCGTAATTGTAAAATACATCTCTTCCATGGCAAATACCATCCTTTCTATTTCAGCAATGGGTATTTTTGCTTTGCTTACTCTAAAATGTATTTTACGCAGGATAGAGTCCGTTAAAACTGACTAAATGATGGTTTATGCCCTTCATAGTTATCTTTTGATTGTTTTTAATTCTACTCCCCCGCACCTAGCTAAGCAAGCAAAAAGATGGAGTAAACTTACTGTCAGTTAGCGAGCTTTAAAAATACACCTTGATAAAGGTCCTCTACTTATAGTTTATTTAGTGTACCTAAATATCTATGTTAAAAGACATAATAGTATAAAAATCTAGGATTTAAGAAAAAGTTAGAGAAAGACCGATAAACCGGCATTAGCCAGATTTATCGGTCTTTTTGTGGGGCATTTTTACAGCCCCTTATACTCTAGCTTATATACACTTCGCCTAAACAGCTTTTCCTATAGCTTATATATGCTCAGTCTAAACAGCTTTTTCTCTATCTGTTTGCCAAGCACCATCCTTACCAAGGAAATAACCGTCCACCCTGGTATTGGCAAGCATTTTACCGTTATCCTTTCCGGGGGCCGGATTCAGATAGTACCACTTCTTATGAACTTCCTGCCAACCGCTACACATCTTTCCATTTTCTACGCCGACTTCTTCACTAAAGTAATACCAAAATCCATGTAGCTCTTTCCAACCAATGCACATCTTTCCCTGGTCACTGCCTTCATTTTCTTCAAAATAATACCAGGCATTGTTATAGAAAAGCCAGCCGGTGAACATATAGCCTTCTTGATTAAAATAGTACCAACAATTATTTATCCATAACCACTGTTCCTTCGGATAGGTTCCATCCGGGTTCAGAATCCACCAGCCCTTTTCGTCTCTTTGCCAGTTTATATTGTACGGCAGATTGCGGTCTGCCCCTAAAACCATCGGCGTCCCGCTGTTACCGCCTGAACTGCTTCCACCACCGGAACCGCCACTGCCATCGAACTACCGCCTCTGCCGGAGCCGCCATTGCCACTTCCGGAATAAGAAGGAATCGGAGCTTCTCCGGAATCATCGGTTGTGTACTCCGTAAAAAGCGGGTTTACATATCGTGTACCAAGTTTCACGGAAGAATGATTTTCTATGCTATTCTTTCCCTTATAACTCATTCTGTCTTTATAGAAAGCGCCTGTTCCGATAGCTGTAACGGAGGCGGGAATCGTGATGGTATTGCTTTCTTTTAAGTCACGGAAAGCGCTTTCCCGATACTTTCCAGTCCGTCCGTAAGGATAAATCTCCTTGTAAGAAAGATTACGAAAAAGCGGAATTCCTATTTTCTTTAAATTCTTCGGGAAGACAAGATTGCCCACTATCGATTTCTTAGAAAAAACAGAATCCCCTATTTCTACGATAGAATCCGGCAACACTAAACCCTTCTTAATATAAGTGATACCTTCCAAGGCATGGGGATCCAGTGCTGTAATATTCCCCTTTAATTCCAGATGCGCTTGTCTTCCGAGAGCATGCAAGAGCTTATTCCATGAGCGAAGTTCTCCGTTTGCAGTAAGACCCTGCATCCGTCCGCTACCTTCTATGGTAAGCGTATAGGGGTTCTTTTCTCCTGTTAATTGCCAGCTAAAATTCCCGTCGCTGCGAGGCAAGCGTGCTGCATCTGATACCGTAATCACTTTTTGCAACAATTGCGTCTTACTATATGGTTTGGTGCTGCCTCCCGGATTCATTAAAAATGTACAATAGTAGGTGTGCCCCGGAAAAAGGAAAATAGGTCTGTATTCCTAAAATCAAATAGATAAGAAGTAAATTTCTTATTTGTTCCGGGAAGCCGCCATCCGTTTCCACTTGAAAAAAAGATCAGTCTCAGGTCTCTCTTGAAACTTCCGCTGTTATCTATAAAGTTCTTTACCGTAACCGCTTCGCTCGGATCTTCTGTCGTATACAGATAAAAGTTTGCATACTCATTTCCTTCCGTCTCCAGCTCAAAGAAACATTTATGGATTTCCGGAAGTGTATAAAACTGCACATTTTTCATGGAAATGTTCCACTTTTTTACTTCCTGTTTTTCTTCCCCGGCAGTTTGCTGTACGGAAGTAAACTTGGGATTATACTGCATGCTTCCTTTTTCACTCATAAATACCGGAGAATGATTGATAATCGTATTTTTCTTTTCATTTCCCTTAGACTTGTAAATGCCTTCTCTCCAATCCTCCGTACGGAAGCAGGAATGGTGACATCTCCCTAAGTTTTTCTGAATGATAAAAAGGCATGATCCGGTATTTCCTCCAGGGTAGAAGGAAGGCTCACCGTCCCAGATGTTCCATGCTGCCAAAGGCTTCCCATCTCCACATGCAACTTTTTCTATCCCTTCTTCTATAATGACTCTCCGAATCTTATTCCTATAGGGCTCCCAGGGAGCCAGTTCAAATGCATCCGTTTCCCCTCTTCCACGTAGTGTCAGAGTCATATCATTTTCGGGACCTGTTAAACTATATTCAATCTCCTTCCCTGCTCTTCCACTAGAGAGATGCTTTCTGTACGATAATCCGTATTCTCTCTCCCCAGGTCATCTTTTTATGGTTATAAGCAATCTCGCTGTTCCTTCGTGCAAGGCCTCAGCAGCGACCTGCCCATCTCCGTCATGCTTTAGGTGAATCACGGCGGATCCGTCTCTTTCATCGCTTCACAACGCAAAACATCCTGCCTAAGCAGTTTATAAAAGACTGATTGTGTCTCCTAACTCCACCGCTACCGTATCCGAAAAAGTATTTTTCTTTTTAACCAAAGAAACAGCAAATAAAGAGAAATGCTCTGCCGATACTTCTACTGCACTTTTCCTTTTCCTCTATCTTTTTCTGCCGCGAGCTTCTCTGCCTCTGCATATACGCTGTCCAGATGAAATACGGAAATCTGCTTTTCCCCATCCTCCTGTAAAAAGGGAATATTGGAAAATTGAACCCTTACTTCCCCTTTTGTATTATCCGGCTGCACTTCTTCTCCATCCTTGTTGAGCACTGAGATATCGAAAATCATGCTCTGAACAAGATTTTTGATCCGCCTCAAGCTTCTCTTTTTACAGCGGAATCCACCTTCTGCTCCTCAGCTTTAGAGAGCTTTCTTACTCGTAAAAGTCGCGCCCTTTGAAATACCCCTGAATCAGCCTGCACCGTAACACGCACGCCGGAAAGTTCTTTTTCTGTATAAAATGCTTCTTCTGTAGTCTCATCTGCGTTTGTAAATCCGGCTGTTACTGACGACCTAGATTCCTGCGTGTGATTCAATACCTCTTGTAGGCTTAGCCTCATCCATGGATTCACCACCTCGTTTAGACTCGGCCACCTGCATGGATTCGCTCCCTTGTGTGGCTCAGACTCCTGTGAAATTTCTTTCTTAGTTCTTCCTGTTTCTCTTCCTGCTTCCTCTTCACTTTCCACATCAAAAGACACTGTTCTTTTCTTTCAGAATAATCGAAATCTTTCCCTTCAGACAATACCGTTTCTCCGCCAATGCTGATGCAGAAGCAACAGTAGAACAAATACAAGATAATGCCAGAAGTAATGCCAATGCTGTTTTTGCTCTTTTTCTCATCTCTCTCCTCTTAATTTATGTCTTTTAAACTCACATTTTACTAACATAAAGAGAATACCACACATCTTAATTTGGAGCAATAATGACATTTGTTTAATAAACATGAGTAGGCAAGCCAGTATCATTCCACCCTAATATCTCCCGCCAGCTTCCCATTCTCAATCAAGGACTTAAGCTGTAATCTTCCGGCCACACTTCCGGACATCCGATCGATTACTTCATTGGCTGCCGGATGAAAATACTCTCCTCTTTCCTGAGCCTTCAGCCCTGCTTCCAAGGCCTGCTGCAGAATAGCGCTGTCTTTGACGCGTTCCTCTGCTTTGATATCCTGTAAAATCAGAGTGTGCGGTTTTACTACAGCTCCTTTCTTTAACATTCCTGAGAGAGGTATTTTCTTTCCTGCAAACATAAAGCCGGAACAGTAATCATAGCGAGCACCCAGTATCTTTACCTGATGCTTTGATAACCAGTCGATAGAGCTTTGGATATCCACCACATCCTTCAGAGAAGTAGCAATTAAAATGGTTTTACTTTCAACAAGTGCAGGCAAGTCCGGACACAAAGTCTCTCCCTGAATATAGCTGCTGATACCTCCCATACCTGCAGTTACCGCTACAGGAACACCATACAGCTCTGCAACCGCCATCGTACCGGAAGCGGTCAACATCCATTTTCTTTATCCTTCATAGCCTTAGGCAAAAATTTCTCATCAATTCTCTTGATTTCTTTACTCTTCTTCGAAGCGGAAAATATTCTTCCATTGTCCCATGGCAAATTTTACCATTTTCCAACCAAACTAATTTTTTATCCTTCCAGGGCCACAATGATAGTATTTCTTCCTCCCCAAGGGAAACTAATCCATGGGTAAGTAGAGCGGTTTCAATGAAATATTCTGCCATGATTTCTCCTTTATAAAGTAATTTCTTCCTGTAATCTTGCTACTCCATCGAATTCCTTCCATCGGGATAGAAGCAAAACAAACAGAACCATGAAATAGGGTAACATTTTTAAAAGCTGGACCGGCATCCCTCTGGAACTTAGCTCCAAATTCAAGGCATCCATATAAGCAAATAAAAAGGCAAATAGGAGCTACTTTCAATGGATTTCCATCTCCAACCAAAATGGCTGCAAAGGCTAAAAAGCCCCTTCCCGCCGTCATATTTTCCGAAAAAATATTTAATCCGGACAGAGTAATGTAGGCACCGCCCAAGCCGGACATTGCCCCCATGATAAACAAACTCAGCCAACGATATCGAAGAATACTGACCCCCACTGTTTTAGCCGCAATTTCAGATTTTCCCACACCTCTCACTCTGAGGCCAAAGGCGGTTTTATACATAAGAACATAGCTTATAGGAACAAAAATATAGGCCAGATAAACCAAAACAGATTGTTTATTAATGACCTCTTGAACATAGGGAATGCCGGATAAAAAAGGAATCGATAGGGAGGAGAAGCCCTTAATTTTCGGACTGAAAAAATATCCCCGTACTCCAAATATTTTTGTCAGCAATAAGGTCGTACCTGCCCAGGCACCAAAGTTAAAAGCGATGCTGACAATGACCGCATTGGCATGAAAATGAAGTACGAACAGCCCGTAAAGTACAGCCAAAAAAAGGCCTGTCAAAATGGCAAATATCACTCCAACATAGGGGCTGGCTGTTAAAAAACTTCCCCAGGCAGCAAAAAAAGCGGCGGATAGCATAAAGCATTCAAATGCAATCAGAATGTCCCCACCTTTTGTGAAAAACAGCCTCCAATGGCGGTAAACAAAACAGGAGTGGCCAGACGGATGGTGGCTCCTAATGTCACAGTGCCAAATAACAAGCTCAAGATTTCCTTCACCCTATTTCCCTCTTTTCTCTTAGCTTTTTCTTATCTATGTTCTCCCTACCTTTTCTTACCTATGTTCTCCTGTACCGTTTTCATTCTTATTTTCGCTCACAAATTCTCTCCTTAAAAAGCAAAATGATATTCTCCCTAAAAGCTTTCGCTATGCTTTCCTAATCCACGGCCACAAAAAGCACAAAAAACATCTGAATGAGATTCACCACCAAGCGATTCAAGCTGGTCACCCTCTCCATATGTAAGGCTCCCGCCTTTAAAGCTCCCCAAATTAGGGAAACAGGATATACCACCAAGGGATTATTTAATGCAATTCTGGTAATCATGATTCCGTCCCAGCTCATATTTTTACTAAAATACGGTATAAAGCGATGATAGGATCCCAGAACCTCAATAGCTCCACAAAGCCTCTGCAATAGCCCCTGAAATGGTTAAAACAAGAATATAATTTTTCTCAACTTTAACCCCTCCTGTCTGGCAAAAGCAAGATTTCTTCCCATCTGCTTAAATTCATAGCCCTTAATCGTAAAACGATAGAAAACCATAAAATCAATAGAATAAAAATAGCTATAAAAAATTCCGGTGCTGGCCATAGTCCCTTTAATCAGAGGATGCAATACGGCAGTTTTTGAAATTTCCGGTGTGGCAATGGACTGAGATCCATTTTCCGCATGCTTCCCCCCAAGAATGACCCACATCACAATAAATTCTGTAAATAATGCTGCCAAAAATTCAACATTAGAGTAGAAATTAGTTCATGAATATGAAAAATAAAGCCGTAGGACTCCCGGAATAAATGCATATAAAGCACCAACTGCTGCACCGCCAATAAAACACAGAAGAACATGAAAAATCGGAGGCAGCTCTAAGGAATACCCTAAAATCGCTGAAACCAGAGCTCCTAAGTACATCTGTCCTTCCATACCCATATTCATTACCCCGGAGCGAAAGGAAATGACTCCCGCAGCTCCTACTAATAAACAAGGAGTTACCCAACGCAAAGTAGTTCCGAAATTTATAGGATTAGCAAAAGCCCCATAAAAAATTTCTTTTAAAGCATAAATCGGCTTTTTCTCCTTGCAAAAATCACCAGTAATCCACCACAAAACAAGGTTAGAAAAAGTGCTATACCATATTGCAAAACAATTTTGCTAAACTTATGGAGCTTGTCGTTCTTCATTTTTATTTCCTCCCTAACATCCATAAGCCCAATTCTTCTTCCTTTAAATCCTTACTGTTTTCCGGCTCTATGAGGCTTCCATTACACAAAACCAGAATTCTATCCGAAAGTTCTCTTAACTCATTCAGCTCATGACTAATTAAGAGAATCGCAACTCCGGATGCGGCAAGGGCTAAAATCCTCTTCCAAATAAAAGCAACGGCTCCCATATCTATTCCTCTGGTAGGATCTTCAATAATCAAAAGCTTCTTTCCCTGGGTAAATTCTCTGCCAACCAGTAATTTTTGGATATTTCCTCCCGACAAGGTGGAGATAGGAGCATTTAAATCTGAAGCCTTAACAGAGTAATCTTGAATAATATGCTGACATTTTTCTTCTACTTTATCTTTATGCAGTAAAATTTGATTCCGAAATTCTTTTTGTAAAGGAAATCCCATAAAAATATTTTCCCAAAGGGTCGATTGTCCACAGGTTCCTATCGTTTTCCGATTTTGAGCTACATAAGCTATCCCCTGCTCTCCTTTTTCCTACAGGAAGGGAAAGAATGTCTCTTCCTTCAAAAAGAATCTCCCCACTTTGAGAAAAAGCATACAGTCCTATTAGAGATTCTGCCAATCTCTCTGTCCCGATCCTGCACCCGCAATCCCCACAATTTCTCCGGAATGGATAGAAAAATTACATTCTGTATTACCGGGATATGGTTTTTAGTAAATAAACTAAGATGATTGACTTCTAAAAAGAACATTTCCGATAGGCCTTTTCTTTCTTCTGCATTTTCAGATTTATTTTCAGAGCCAAACATCATTTTTACTAAGAACTGCTTCACTGGCGTCTTTCTTGGAAATTTTCCCGAAACTTTACCGCTTTTTAAAACGGTGATTTCATCTGCAATTTCCATTACTTCTTGCAACTTATGGGTAATCAGTAAAATTGTTTTCCCCTTTGGCAATCAGCTGTCGAATGGCACGGAACAATCCTTGTATGCTCTGAGGCGTAAGTACACTGGTTGGCTCATCCAAAAATGATGATGTTGGCATCTTTATCAAAAGCTTAACAATCTCCACCTGTTGCAAACGGCATACTCGAACTTTTTCTACTATCGACTTATGGGATATGGAAAATGATACATTTTCACATATCCCCTTAATCTTCTTTTTCCGCTTTTTTTCTTGTCCAGAAAAAGACCTTCTTGGGTTCACATCCTAAGATAATATTCTCAGAATACTAAGACCGGGGAAAAGCATGAACTCTTGGAATACCATACCAATACCTTGCTTTTACCCTGTCACCGGATTTTTTTCAGACTGATTTCCGCTCCATTTAAGAAAAATTCGTCCTGCATCAGGCTGATAGATTCCGCAATAATATTCATTAAGGTACTTTTCCCGCGCCATTTTCTCCTATAATGGCATGAACCCTGCCTTTTATGAATTTCTAAATCAATATGATCATTTTGCTATAACCGCGGAAAAGACTTACTATTCCCTTCATTTCAGCAAATATTGATTCTCTTCCATAGCAAACTCCATTTATTTGATTTCTTTAAATTAGTAATTTAAACGGTAATTATCATATCCTTCAAAAACATCAATCTTTCCTTCTTTGATATCGGAAATTAATGCTTTTACCTTTACAAGTAAATCTTCCGGAATGTTCTTTTCATCCCGTACATCATACACTGCACCGCCGGAACTTAAGTTGAAATCTAATGCAGTTGGAAATTCTCTATTGTTCTGTGAATCATGGGCTAAAGAAACCACTGCAACATTCATCGGTTTAATGGCAGACCAGAAAACACAAGGATCAATATAGCCCTGCCAGTCATCTACACCGATGCACTTGATTCCCGCTTCCGCACAAGCCGAAATAACACCGTGACCTCCTAAGTAATCCGTTTGATATATAATGTCAATGTCATTATTCTGAATCATTGCCTTTGCAGTTTCCTGTCCTTTAATCGGATCGAAGGGGTCTCCTGTAAATGCCGGTACCACAGTCACACCATTATTAGCGTAATTTACTCCGGCAGTATATCCATCTCTAAAGCGCTGGATCTTTAAAATATCCTTATGGCCGATCCAACCAACCTGCTTCTTCTCTGTCATATTGGCAGCCACAAAGCCAGCCACAAAAGAAGATTCGAAAGGGTCTACAGAAACGCTGGTAAAATTACTTTTATCATGTTCCATATAGGTATCTAACATGAAAACATGCAACCGGATAGTTCTCCTTTAATTCATCGGAAAGACTCAAGGCCACTTCACTAAGTTCATCAAACATGGTAAACATAGCGGTATAGCCCTCTTGAGCCATAGCACGAACCTGATCCGGATACTCTGCCGCCTCGGATACTTCAATACACTTTACTTCCCAACCTTCTTTTTCCAAGTCCTGAAAACCTGACCAGATAAGATTTGTAAACTCATTTCCCAAAGGAGAAGTTGGATCAAACGTTTTTTTGGCTTTCCCGGAAGAACTAGCCTCAGTAGCAGCTGTTTCTTTCTCCTCAGCTTTTTCCTGTTTCACCGAGTTTTTGGCTTTTCTTTTGTTTCTGTCGCTTTTGCTTCTTCTTTACCGCAGCCCATTAAGCCCAAACTTAAAAAGCTAAGTAGAAGAAAAATAACTAAGAAAGGTTTAAACTTGGATGTTTTTCATGTGATATGCCTCCATTCACTTTTGTTGATTTGTATAAAACTTTTTCAAAGTTATCATATCCATTGTGCAATGTAAATAATTTTATTCATAGTTTTTTAGTGATAACTGCATGTATTTATAGCAATTTTAAATCACATTTTGAATTATCTATGCATGATTCTCCAAAAACAAAGTGATGCTTATCCAATATATTTAGTCCAAGCGCTCATACAGCTCCTCAAGAGAATGGTCTTGTAAAGCCTCTTCAAACTTTTTCCTGAACAGCCAAAAGACTTTTGATCCAATACAGGATAAATGCGCTTTCCCACGGACAGTTAGGATTTGGCTTCTCATGGAAGTTAAAAAGCTCTCCCTGACCATTGGTTTCCACAGCCTTATAAATGTCTAAAATGAAATATCCTTTAAGTCTCTGGTAATACGCATTCCTCCCTGGCCCACGTTTAATATCAATAATTCCCGCCTCCCGAAGCTGAGACATGATGTTTCGGATAATTACCGGATTACCGCCGATACTGGCAGAGAGAAAATCACTGGTCAATTTATAATCCTTTTCAAAATATTTCACTGCCAAAAGTACATGTAAAGCAATAGTAAACTTTGTAGAAACCTGCATAAAATCCTCCTTAAAATAGAAAAGCCACAATGTAATTATATGGTTTACATCATGGCCTTTCAATATTAACTTTAACTTTTGATTCTATCTTTCACAAAAGTGGAAACTATACAACATTTCAAAAAACTAATTTTGTCCATAGTAGGCATTGGCACCATGCTTTCTAAAGTAATGCTTGTCCTGTAATTCCTGAGGAGCTTCTTTCACTTCAGAATTGATCAGCTCACAACGATAGGCCATCTTTGCCACTTCTTCCGTAACCACCGCATTATGTACTGCCGCATGGGCATCCTTTCCCCAAGCAAAGACACCATGATTCTTACAAAGAACAGCCGGTACTGCTACAGGATCCTTTTTGAGTCTTTCAAACTCGGACACAATGAGTACACCGGATTCTTCTCATAGGCCTCCTCAATTTCTTCCTTGCTAAGATTTCTTACGCAAGGAATCTCCCCATAGAAATAATCTGCGTGGGTTGTGCCGTAGCAGGGAATTCCTCTTCCCGCCTGTGCCCAGCTGGTAGCATAGCTGGAATGAGTATGAACAATACCTCCCACCTCTTTGAATCCTTTGTAAATCTCGATATGGGTTGCCGTATCGGAGGAGGGATTTAATTTTCCCTCTATCTTATTGCCATCCAAATCCATAATCACCATATCTTCAGGCCCCATATCTTCATATTCCACTCCGCTGGGCTTAATTACAAAATATCCGCTTTCTCTGTCAATAGCGCTAACATTTCCCCAGGTAAAAGTCACCAAACCGTACTTTGGAAGCAAAATATTTGCCTCATACACCTTCTTCTTCAATTCCTCTAACATAATCCTCTCCCTTTCATAAACTCTCAGCTCATTTTACAGTGTACATAGCAATTTCATCAATCTCTCTATTGGTTCCAATAATAACATCTTCTCCCTTTTTATTCTTAAAATGAAGGGCATTGGCACATCCTGTATTCCTATCAATAAACTCCGTCTTATAATTTCCTTCTACAGGGTCCCAGCTAATGAGAATAGTGTCCTTTGTACCCTTTCTCCATCCCACAATCCAAGCAGGCTTTCCTTGAATCTCGCAGGTCCAGGTGGCGTGAATCATGCCGGTATCCGCTTCCTTTGCGGAATATTTCCACTGAGGAACATAATTCCCATGCTCATCCAAATGATAGATGGTAAGAGAATTGCCATGGAATGGAGCAATACAACCCAGTTCCAACATCCCGTCTCCGTCAAAATCCACCAGTACGGAATCGCTGGATGGCAGGGAATGAATCTTTGTCACCGTCCAATCCGCCCCATACACTGCAGGGGGATCGAAAATAAAGCTTCCTTCTTCACATCCCACCAGTCCGGCTTCATAGCCCCCTCTTTTTATCTTACAAAATCCGTGATTTTTAAGCATTCCATCCTTAATCAACTTAAGCTCCAGTTTTTTCTCTCCCCTAAACTGATCCAAATCCTTTGGCAGACAGGCGCCGTAGCAAGCGCCCTTTTGTCTCCAGTCATCCTTATACTCATATCCGGATTTAAGGCAGCAAACTAAAAGGTACACGGTGCCTCCTCTTTCCAAAATACCGAAACGATGCACAAAGGGAGCCTTACAAAGAGTAAATGTATCCCAGCCTCCTTCAGCCTTAGGTTTTACTACAATAATTTCCGCCTCAATACCGTCATTGGGGAGTAGAACTTTCTGGTAGCCAGGAACACGCCATCTGTTTCTGGGGAACCTGAGCCATGGTCATAACACCACCCTGCCATCCCAAAGCTTATCCAGCTTTTTCTCCTTCCTCGTTAAACAAATAACAAGTGCATCCTGTTTCTCTGCTGCCACCAAAAAGCAATGTTCTCCTTTGTACTGAAGTTCCGCTCATGGAATAACATTTTGTTCAAATTTCCAATTACTTTCTTTTCAAATTGCATTTTCCTCCTGAGCTTTTCCATTTTCTCGATAAAAACTACTGTGACTCACTCCTTTAAAAACCACTGTGACTCGCTCTTGTTAACGAGATACCGCACGTTGCATGAATAATACGTTTAAGAAGTAAAAATCCTCTAGCTTAATTCTGCTGTTCCAAAATGCGACTCATGCTTTTATTGGCAAAAAGAATATCTTCCTTCCATGTATCCTTTCCCACATCCCACATCTCTGTAACATATCTTCTAACCCCAAGCTCCCAAGCCTTTCCGATAACCGCCTCAAAATCCACGTGTCCGGTCATAAAGGGAATCTCTCGAAACTTACCGAGAACAGTTTCCTTTAAATGTACTGCTATTAGATGGCCTCTTCCCGTTTCCATATCCTCCAATACACTGCTCCCGTAGGAATGGGCAGCATTCGTAAGATTTCCGGAATCCGGGTACACCCCAAGGTAGGGACTGTCAATAATATTAACATAGTGCATAGCCTTACGCGTTGTGTTCATAAATTCCGTTTCCATAGTTTCAAAGCCCAGAAGAATCCCCTTGGTAGCAGCCATATCGCTAGCCTTTGCGAGATTTTCCCGGAAAAATCTCTCGCTTTCCGCTGTTCCCTCTTCATAATACACATCATAACCTGCAAGCTGAATAATTCTGATTCCTAAATCATCAGCAAAATTCAATGGCTTTCTCCATAATTTCCAAGCTTCTCTATGCGAATGAGCGAATCTGAAGACCCAAAGGGATATTTTCTATGACCGGAAAGACACATGCTGCGAATGGGTAGGCCGGTTTTTTGCTTAAGCTGAAGCATATCCATTCTCTGTCCTTTCGTCCAATCCAACCTGCTCAGCTTCTCTTCTGTCTCATCTATACTCAAAATTTCAGAAAATCATAGCCACATTCCTTTGCGCAGTTAAGTTTTCTCCCAATCCATGTCCTGAGGGATGGCTTTTTCATATAAACCGATGGCATAGTTTTTCATGCTTCACTTCCTTTCTAATACCGCTCGTATTTTTCTATGCAAATCTAAACGAAGATAAATTCACACATAAAATCGAACATATACTGTCTCCGATTACGATTTTTATCAAAAACTATGTTTGATTCATTTTTATTGCTCAAAATCACAATCTTCCACTCGCTTTGATTTTAGGTATAATATTCCTTTTTCAAGTGCTATTTTCATGATTTTTATTCAATATTATTTTTGCCATTTTCGTCACTTTCACAAGATATATTCCCCCGAAAGTCGTAATCCTCATTTTCTTTATAAAAATGTAAGATGTGCCATTGTTTTGATTTGTCAAAATAGCAATAAAATTGCAAAATCAATCATAAAATATATAATCGAACATATAATTCGTATTTTTATTGTTGTTTTAATTGTTCGTTCCATTTATGATGATATCATCGTACTTATGGGTATAGGAATTGATAAAGCACATTTTTAATTATTTTTAATGAATGCAAGGAGGAAATATGGCAAAAATTTCAGAAACAAACCCGAGAAAGTTGGATTAAGAGTACCTTTCCCGAATGGGGGCACTGGTTGGTAGAAGACATTGAAAGCGAAGTGGTACCGGAAGGACAGGTCGCCATGTGGTGGCTTGGCTGCACTGGAGTTTGGTTTAAGACTCCCGGAGGAGCCAACATTACCATCGATCTTTGTGCGGTAACGGAAAAACGTACCCACGGAGATAATCAGATGAAGCCGGACATCAGATGGCCAAACATGTGCGGTGGCAGACTCATGCAACCCTAACTTAAGAAATGTTCCCTTCGTGATTGACCCTTTGCTTTTTAAGCAGGTAGATGCAGTTTTAGCTACTCACTATCATCAGGATCATATGTCTATCGAGTGGGCTGCTCATGTCATTAACAGCGGTATGACCACAAGGGATGAAAATGGCAAGGAGATTCCTGTTCCCTTTATCGGTCTCTTAAAGTCCGTAGAGACCTGGATAAAATGGGGTGTTCCGGAGGACAGATGTAAAATCGTTAAACCGGGAGATGTGATTAAGCTGAAGGACATTGAAATTGTTTGTCTGGACAGCTTTGACAGAACCTGTATTGTAACCACCGATTCCACAGGAGAGGACAGAGAAGAACTGACCGGCGTATGTCCTACCGATATGGATGATAAGGCCGTAAACTACCTGGTAAAGACTCCGGGAGGAAACATTTACCACTCCGGAGACTCCCACTTCTCCATTTACTTTGCAAAGCACGGTAAGGATTATGACATTGACGTTGCCTTCGGCTCCTTCGGAGAAAACCCCATCGGTATGCAGGATAAGATGACTTCCATTGATGTTCTTCGTATGGCGGAGAATCTCCGGTGTAAGGTAGTTATCCCCATTCACTGGGACGTATGGACAAACTTCCAGGCAGACTGCGAAGAAATCAAACTGCTCTACGATTTCAAGAAAGATCGTAATGAATATAAGTTCCACCCCTTCTTCTGGCAGGTAGGAGGAAAATATGTTTATCCTCAGGACAAGGATAAGATTTACTTCCACCACCGTAGAGGATTTGAGGACTGCTTCGAGCATCCCCAGAATATTCCCTTCCGTTCCTGCTTATAAAAAGGAGGTTTCCTAATGTCTAATGTTTTAGAAAGAATTATTGAAAGAAAGCACTACAGCTTTATCAACGGACAAGGAATTTCCTGGCAGGAGGCTGTACGGCTTAGTGCACTTCCCTTGGTAGAAGAAGGAAGCGTTGACAAAGACTACTATAAGCAGATTGTAGCCTGTATTGAAAAGCACGGCCCCTATATCGTGCTGGAGCATAATATTGCCATGCCCCATACTACGGAGAATCCGATTGGTGCCTATAAAACCGCTGTAGGACTTATGATCTGCGAAAATATGATTGATTTCGGCCAAGATGAAAGCGGGGAGAAAAAAGAAGCAAACCTTCTATTCACTCTCTCAGCAGTTAACGGGGATGAACATATGGAAAACATCTCTCAGCTTATGGATGTCTTTATGAATTATGACTTAATCGAAGCTCTGGGAAAATGTCGTAGTGAAGAAGATATTCTGGCAGCCATGAAAAAGTACCAAACAAACGAAGCTTAAGTATAAAATCAGGAGGAACAAAATGGGAGTATTTAAACGAATTTGGTCGTTTTTTGCGACCTACATCTTGCAGAAGCCACCTTACATGGTAGGTTTTCTAACTTTTCTGGGCTACTGCCTTATGGGCAAAAAGTGGTATGACACCCTTGCCGGAACATTAAAGGCTATTATCGGTATGTTAATCCTTAGTGCAGGTTCCGTGGACTTGTATCCAACTTCCGTCCTATCCTTGCAGGACTGAAGGACAGATTCAATCTTACCGCTGCCGTTATTGATCCTTATTATGGACAAAACGCAGTAACTGCCGGTGTAGAAGAAGTTTTTGGAAAGGGATTTTCACAGGTTATGACCCTTCTTCTCATTGCCTTTATCGTAAATATCCTGCTTGTACGTTTCAATAAAATCACAAAGTGCCGTACACTTTTCACTACCGGACACGTACAGGTTCAGCAGGCTGCTACCGCTTACTGGCTGATTCTCTTCGCCCTGCCTGCACTTCGAAACAACAATTTGGCATTAATGATTGTTATGTCTGTAATCCTTGGTGCTTACTGGGCAGTTGGTTCCAACCTTACTGTTAAGCCTATGCAGGAGCTTACAGACGGTGCCGGATTTGCTATTGCGCACCAGCAAATGTTCGGTATCCGTCTTGGAGCATGGCTCTCCGAGAAGTTATTCGGAGACCGTGGAGGAAAGAGAGATGTAAAGAAGGTCGGCGATCTCAAGATGCCCGGATTCTTCTCAATCTTCAGCCAGAACATGGTATGTACCGCTATCTTAATGACAGTTTTCTTCGCTATCATTATGGCCGTTATCGGAAAGCCTTTCTTTGTAGAATCCGGGGCAACAAAGGAAACTGAAAACTTTGCTTTCTATGTTTTTAATACCTCTCTCCAGTTTGCTGTTTATCTGGCTATTCTGCAACTTGGTGTTCGTACCTTCGTAACAGAATTAACCGCGTCCTTCCAGGGAATTGCCGACAAGCTTCTTCCTTCCTCCGTACCCGGTGTTGACTGTGCGGTTTGTTATGGATTTGGAGATGCAAATGCTGTAACCTTCGGATTCCTTGCAGGTCTTACAGGACAGATTATTGCTATCGTAACCCTGATCCTTATGGGATCTCCTACCATTATCATCTGCGGATTCGTTCCAGTATTCTTCGATAATGCAACTATTGGTCTTGTTGCTAACGAAAAGGGTGGACTTAAGGCTTGCCTTGTTATACCATTCCTTTCAGGACTTATTCAGGTTTTCGGTGCAGCATTTATCTCCGGATGGGTTGGCATGGCAAACTACGGCGGATACCTTGGAATGTTCGACTGGGATACCGTATGGCCGATGTTCACAGTTTTAATGCACTATCTTGGCTATGTCGGTGTAGGAGTCGTAGTTCTGGCTCTCCTTGCCATTCCGCAGATTGAGTACCTTAAGGATCCGAAGGGATATTTCCTGATTACCGAAGATTACGAAGCTTACAAAGAGCATCTGAAGGCAAAGAAGGGAGAAAATTAAGATGGCAAAATTAGACGGAAAGAAAATCTTGGCATGTTGTGCAAACGGAGCAGGTTCCTCTCTGATGATGGAACTGGCTATCCAGAAGGTAATGAAGCGACATGATATTAAGCCTGCAGAATTGACACACTGCCCCATTTCCGAGGGACAAAGTGCAGCAAAGAACTATGATGTAGTTTTTCTGCTCCAAAGCATTTGCTTCAAATTTTGAAAAACTTAGGGGGAAGCACAGTTGTTGTACCTTTAAAGAATGTAATGTCCGACAAAGAGATTGAAGCTAATCTTCAGGAAGCGGGACTTTTAGACTAATTAAGAAGAAAGCTTCCCCGAACAGTATGATTGTCAGCATGTTGAATAAGGGTAATAGAGATGAAAAACAGCAAATCCAATGTGGAAACAAGACAACAGAATATTCTGAAATATGTCAGAAAAGTCGGGGAAGCGCATTCTAACGATTTAGCAAGGGAATTTCGAATTTCCATCATGACTGTAAGGCGCGACCTGCATGATTTGGAACAAAAGCGTTTGCTAAAGAGAACCCATGGCGGTGCTACTACTTTGGACTATGTAAAAGGAAATAAGACTCTAAGCAAAAATATAAAGATGTGCCGTGACTTAATTTCCAGATATGCCGCCACGCTTGTAAAGGACGGTGATCGAGTCTTTATTAACGGCAGTAAAACTGCACTGAAGATGTTGGACTATGTAGGAGATAAAAATGTCACGGTCTATACCAACAACGGCCTAGCTATGGGAAGAAAATTCCCGGAAAATGTCTCCATCCACATGACCGGGGGAGAATTAAGAAATCATATTCTCGTAGGAGACTTCACCATGAGAAATATCTTGGATGTAACGGCAAACAAAACCTTTATCGGCTGTTGGGCAGTCTATGATGACGGTGCATTTTTATATAACATCGCCAATGAAATCGGCATTAACGAAGCCATGATCAGCAGGACCAAAGAAGATCTTTATATCCTGGCTGACCATAGTAAGCTCCAAAGAGATGATACTCCGGGCAGTCGCTACGGAAGTTGTATCTATGATAGAAAAGTTACACTCATCACCGACAGTCAGGCCGATATGGAAATTGTAGAACAAACTAAGAGAAAAAGGCCTGGAAATCGTAATTGTATAAGTGCAAAAAGGAGATAATTTATGGTATCAAAGAAAATCACATTAACCAATGAACAGGGACTGCATATGCGTCCGGCAAGTGTGTTTAGTCAGGCTATGACCCCATTTGCCTGTAATGTGACTATTCTTTTTAACGGAAAATCTTACAATGCCAAGAGCGTTATGCTCTTAATGAGTGCTTGTATGAAACGTGGCTCTGAAATCGAAATTCAGTGCGACGGTTCCGATGAAGAAGAAGCAATGAAGAAAGCCCTGGAGCTTATCGAAAGCGGTTTAGGGGATTAATTTGAATAGTAAGTTAGGGCTTTTCGATTCTCTGTCACGTGCCAAGTGCGCTCCGCTATAGATTGTGAAAAGCCATTCTTAGGGGAGTTCTGTCAAAAAGCAGAACTTCCTTCTTTGTCAAAAGGAGAATAAAATGTTAAACGGAATCCCCGCTTCACACGGAATAGGAATCGGCAGCATCTGCGTAATCGAAGAATACGATTTAACATACGAAGCTGTCAAAATCGAGGATACGGAAAAGGAACAAAAACGCTTTGATAAGGCGATAAAACAATTCAAAGAAGAAACAAGTAAAATGGCCGAGGACATCCGAAATCGAATCGGTCCCAAGGAAGCTGAAATTTTGGAAAGTCATATGGTTATGATTAGTGACCCTACAATGGCGGGGAAATGAGCAAGATGATTGCCGTAGGACAATGTTCGAAGCTGCCGTTGAAGCGGTATGTGATATGTTTATCGGCATGTTTTCCAAGATGGACGACGAATTTATGCAGCAAAGGGCTGCGGATATCAGTGATATTAAATTAAGTCTTTTAAAGATTCTTTTGGGCATTAAAGATGTGGATATCGGCTCTGTGCCGGCAGGAACCATTCTGGTGGCAAGAGACCTGACTCCTTCCATGACTTCCCAGATTAAAAAAGAAAATGTGGCAGGAATCCTGACAGAAATAGGCGGAAAGACCTCCCACTCTGCTATTCTGGCCAGAGCTTTTGGAGATTCCGCAGTACTCTCCGTCCCCAATATCACTCCCTGTAGAAAAATAGGATACTGCCATCGTAGATGGAACAGAGGGAAATGTCTACATCAACCCGGAGGGAGATATACTTTCCGGCTACATCATTAAAAGAGAAGAACATATCCGGAAACAGGCGGAGCTGAAAAAATTCTTTGGAAAAGAAACAAAAACAGCAGATGGCATTAGCCCGGAACTTTTCTGCAATATCGGCACTCCTCAGGATGCCAAAAAGGCTGTGGAATGTGACGGAGAAGGGGTAGGCCTCTTCCGTTCCGAATTCCTCTTTATGGATAACAAACACATGCCTACTGAGGAAGAACAATTTCTTGCTTATAAAGAAGCCGCAGAAACCCTCGGTGGAAAAGTGCTTATCATCAGAACCCTGGATATTGGTGGAGATAAAGATATTCCCTACCTCAATATGAAGAAGGAAGAAAATCCCTTTCTTGGCTATAGAGCTGTGCGCTACTGCCTTGGCAACAAGGATTCCTACAGTATTCAGCTTCGAGCTATTTTGAGGGCCAGCGCCTTCGGTAAGGTGAAAATCATGGTGCCTTTGGTGACCTGTGTAGAGGAAATTCGTGCCGTTAAGGACTTGCTTACGGAAATCAAGAAAGAACTAGATCAAGAGGGAATTGCTTATGACAAAAATATTGAAGTAGGCTGTATGATTGAGACTCCCTCTGCCTCCCTTATTGCCGACCTTTTGGCTAAGGAATCCGATTTCTTCTCCATTGGAACAAATGACCTTACTCAGTATACTATGAGCGTTGACAGGGGAAATGCGGATGTGGCTTACCTTTATTCTACCTTCCAGCCTTCCGTACTTCGCTCTATAAAGCATATTATTGACTGCTGGAAAAGCTACGGGAATTCCTGTAGGAATGTGTGGCGAGGCTGCTGCCGACCCCCTATTTATTCCCCTTCTAATATCCTTCGGTTTGTCCGAGTTCAGTGTAAACCCTGTACTGGTACTGACTGCAAGATGCATTATTTCCAAGTGGAGTAAAAAAGAGGCGGATGAGTTGGCAGAAAAGGTAATGTCCCTTTCTACAGAGGCGGAAATCCTCGCCCTATTAAAGGAATCCGTTAAGGAATAAATAAGTAGAGAGATTATTGTCATAGAAGATTAGTTTTATGAAAACACTCTTACAAAGGAATAAATTCGTAAAAGAAAGGATTTCATAAAAGATTAAAGACATAACAGAATGACTGTCTATAGAAAACGAGTATCCTACTTTATTTTAGGATACTCGTTTTCATCTCCTTGAGAAAAAGCAATTCTTTATAAATCCCTTTGTCCTCATCGGTAAAGACATTGAAAATAACCCTTTCCACAGTACTTTTCATGATGCGCATCCAGCCATTCCCTTTACCGTACTGACCGCACACTGCCGCCTTGTCCTTGGGAAACATAAATACGCCGGTGGAGATACAACAGAAAGCAAAGATTTGCATTTTGCTTCCGTAGCCTTCGTAAGGCACGCCTGATAGCAAGATTTAAGCTCTCTCCTTTCTTTCTCTGTCAGTTCTTCCTGCACGATTTCCATTAACGGTATGGAGTACATATTTTGCCGGAAGATTATAGCCAGACGTAATCTTACATTGACCGTGGCTTCCTCATACCCTGTTCCTGCATTTGTCGAAAACAGGCATAGCGCATCTGTACCCCTGCCATGCTGTGCTCCACATTGTCAATGCAGTTGTGGTTCGAATAAAGCAGCCCAGCTAAAGCACTATTACAGGCATTGACAATGGCGTCCACCTTCAAGGTACTGATATCCCCTTGCCAAAGCACCAGCCTTCCGTCCAAAGCGGTAGCTTCCAGACTATCTCCATCCACTACCCCCTTTTCACGGGTCATTTCCTGTAAAAAAGCATCCTGCATTTTTCAAGAAGTCCTCTGAAGCTTCCTTTGGCTTTCTCACATTAAAGAGTCCACGGAGGAGTCTCCACTGTTCTTCCGTAGTTTTCGGAATCGGATAATGGGCGTATCCGGCATTTCCTTTTGCAATTCTTGAATCAGCCATATCCTTCTCTCACTTTGATTCATTGTGCTCCTCCTTTCAAAGCTTCCCTATGGAAAAAATTCTCAATGACAGCATTGCAGTTCTGCTAGATATAATATCTTAAAGCAAGACTTTGCTCTAAACTCTCTCTAGCTATACCGAATCCATCTTCAACAGATCTCTAAGTACCTGACCAATGTCTGCATTCAGGCAAATGCTTCTATCCGAAATTTCCCTACTGCATCCCGCCTCTCCCAGATTCAGACAGGCGTAGTAAGCATTGGGATTCTCCTCGGTATATTGCCAAAGGAACTTTATAATCACAGGGGTATTCATCCCTACTCCAAGCTCCCAGTATAAGACATGCTTTCCCTTATGACTATGTAGAAAATCCTGATAGCGTTTTGCCGCCATTTTCCAGCCCGCATCCTCCACAAAATTTTCATCCGCTCGAAGATTTGTAGTCATGGGAAGTCCGTCATCCGGGCAAATGGGGATAAGCTCCGTGGGAATAGACATTTTCAGCTTCTTATCCTCCGGCAGGTGAAATATCCCCGCTTCATCCCGGACAAAGCCCTGGGCTTCCAACATTTTCTCCACAATTTCCTGATTGTCATAGGTCTTTGCCACTGTAGGACGGGAGCTTTGAAAAAGTCCGTAATCTCCCTGGGTATAAAAGAGTCTTTCCTTTGCAAAGCCGGCTCTTTGAAACTGATGATCCACATTGGTGGTTAAAACAAAGTAATCCTTTCCCTCCACAATCTTTTTGAGATTTCCATAAACATCCGAGGGGGCATCAATGTAACGATTAAAGTAAATATGGCGACTCCACCAAGCCCAAAATTCCTCAGGACTTTCAAAGGGAAAGAAGCCCCGGAATAGATATCTCGAATGGGATATTTTTTAGCAAAGTCAAAGAAATATTTCTGAAAGCGCTCTCCGCTATAGGTCAAACCCGCCGCCGTAGATAGTCCGGAGCCGGCACCCAGTACAATAGCCTCCGCACTTTGTATTTTTTCCTTTAATTTACGAACTTGCTCTTTGTAAGGAATATTTTCCCCGGGATGCTGTATGGTATTTCTATTAAAGAAAAACATGGGCACCGCTCCTTTCTATGTTATATAGATTTTATTTAGACTTACGCTTTTTACAACGGAAATTCTTTTCCTGAATATGCTTTTCCTGATTCGATTTCATCCACCATAGCAATGGCATAGTCTGCATAAGAAATCACGGACTCTCCGCAGGATTTAATGTGAACTCTTCTCCGCAAGGATACTACTTTCCACTTCTCTCTCCCTCTGCCTGGAAATCCGCTGCAGGGACTGATGTGAAAGTCCACTTCACATCCTTTCTCTCTCTAAGCTCGGAAGAGTGCTGCTGCATAGCTTTGTGCCAAAGGCTTAAATGCCTCCGGGAGTTCTCCCTGTCTGCTACTTGAATCGTATGTCTCGGATTTACATAAAGAGATCCGGCTCCTCCTACCACCAAAAGTCTTACCTCCAGTGCGGAGAGGATGTCTGCCAAGTGCTGTGTTGTCTTGCATGAAGAGGAAGAGTTTCAGCTGTCCATGCGCCAAAAGCATCTACCACTGCATCATATCCCTTTAAGTCCTCTCTTGTAAGATCCAAAATATCTTTTTGGATATAGTTCTTGGCATCCGTATCATTTTCCGCCCTTCTTCCAAATGCTGTTACTTCAAAAACCTCTGTTTACTGCCTCTGTAATGATTTTTCTTTGCTGCTTTTTCCGTTTGCTGCTACTACTGCGATCTTTGCCATGATTCTTTCCTTTCCGAGGACGCTTTCTCATACACTATTTTTCTTTGCTTTCTTAGACTGTGTTTTCCTAAACTTTACTTTTTCAGTCTTGTCAAAGCTTTGTAATGATTTTTGATAAATCTTTGTTGTAATTTTATTTATTACATCTTTGACGCACTCAATATATCACTACCTAATTTTATTGTCAATCTATTATATTACATCTTTTTCAAAAAAAAAATCAAAGCCTATTCGACCGAGTTCATGAAAACGCGATTCGATAGGCTTTGAATATCAGTCCTTAAAAACACCCTCAAATAGTCTTTGAAGAATTTCTGTTAGACTTTCCCCTAATTATTTGTAATATACAATCTGCTCCAAAGTATAGAGCATTGTATTATTTCCGGCTGCTTCTTCTATTATTTTCTCATCAAATCCGCTATCCGAAAATAACGCATAATAGAACTTCGCTTCTTTTTTAAGGGAGGAAAGCTTTGCCAGCATATCCAAATATTCCGAATAAGAAAATGGACTTGTTTTCAATTTGCATTCTCCCAGCAGTATTGCTTGGCATCGGCACTGATGCAAAGAAGATCAATCTCCGATTCCGGCAATACGTACTCCTTTAGGCATGGACTCATTACGAACCGTCGTCTTTCCCATCCATCTCCCCATTTTGGCATAACGGAAAGGCAAGGCATTCTTTTTCTGCATTTCTCGAACAAACTCATGGCAGACAGACTCAAAAGTAATGGAGGCAAATTGCTGAAGCATAGGCTTAACTAAATATTCATAAACACCATCCTCATCCCCATCTTCCAGCTGAGAATAATTCGTAAAGCAAAACGCATACCAGAAGCGAAAATAATTATCCGTCAGACGATAAATTCCTCTATTGGAATTACCATGTTCTTTTATTCCCGCATCCACTGAAAATTCTCGCTCCACAATGCCCAATTCCATCAGATTCTTAAGATAAACACTGGTCTTGGAAGTATCCTCAACAAGAGACTTTTGGCTAATAGCATTCAGCTTGGTATTTCCCAAGGCAACCGCTTCAATAATGGAGTTGTAGATCGGAGTTTCTCTCAACTCCTGATGGAGCAAAAACTCCACCTCACTATATAAGATACAGCCCTTAGTCAAAAATATTTCTTTTAATATTTTTCCTCAAGAGATAAATTCGAATTCCATTGACATAAATAATGTGGTATACCGCCAAGAATAGCATAAGACAACAGCTTATCTTTTGCAGAATAATTCGGAAAGAATTTTGCCGCATCATAAAAAGCCCATTTCCCGCATTTTTATAGATCCCGTAGCTCCCTGCCATAGAGAGGATCTGCCAGCAACTCTTTTCCATAAAAACTCATGGCACTTCCGCACAAAATCAGCATCACATTCTTATCTTTCAGTTCCGTATCCCATAGTTTTGCAGTATAGAAGGGTATACTTTATTGCCATGACACATATAGGGGAACTCATCAATAATCAGTAATTTTTCTCTTCTCCATAGGGAAGCTCAAAACAGAGCGAAATGCTGTTTCCCAATCATGAAAGCTAGAGATATAGTTTTTTGCCGGAATATCTTCTCGTAACATACAACTAGAAAAATTTCTGAGCTGCACAGCATCTGTTGTTTCAGTACAGGAAAAAAAGACGTGGGGCTTTCCTTTACAAAACTCTCGTAAAGTTTCCGTCTTACCAACACGTCTTCTACCATATAAAACAATCAGCTGTCCGCAATTTTCATTGTATTTGTTATTGAAAAATTTAACTCATTTTACCTTCCAATGAACAAAGCACTTTACCTCCCGACAATGCGATTTATCTAATCCAGATTTACTAAATCAAGATTTGATTTTATTGTAGGGGTTATAAAAAGGATGGGCAAGATATAAAAATAGCAATTTTCCTCCGTACTGTAAAACCTATTGCTTCAAAGCAATCTCCTCCAAATACATTTCCGCTATATAGGAGGGAGCCATTCACCAAAGTTTTTGTTGTCTCATCATACAAAGCTTTTTCCCGTCTTTGAAACAAGAAAGTCCGCCAAGACTTCTTTTACTATCTTTTACCGGTGAATGACGATATTTCTTCTACCGCCATAGTAACAAGGAGATCAATTGTATAATTCAGTCTTTCTTTTGAAATACTTAACTCAGCCATATCTTCTCACTTTCTATAAATTTTTAGGCAAGATAGTGCGTCTTCAGTCTTAAAGCAATATTGGTCTTTTAACTTATTAGGGAAGTAACTGTTTGATACAAAAATTCATCTGCTTCTTTCTCTAACTATACCAAATGCCCCGCCAAGTAAGCTGTTAAGCTGGCATTAGTGGCATCGTCTGCTATTTTCCCGATGATATCCACGTTTCTCAGCTTTCTCTCTTCCCTCAAGAAGAAAGTGTTCTTTTCTATGAGCAGCGATGCAATGCAGCCAATCTACATTGGCTTCCGAAAATGTATGTATATTCAGTTGCTTAAGTAGACTGATTCAAAAATGGATATGTATCCATAATTTTGGCTATCTTCAATGCGCCCAAAAGCTCTAGCTTTATTTATAGATATCTTCAAAAAACTCTCTGCTTGCTCTTTTGAACTTGTAAGGTAAAACCCTTGTCCAAAATCCTTCATTTTGGCACATTTCCTTTAAGTCCGGTCTCGATACCTCACAATAACTTCCATGATAAAGAATTAAGCTTTCTTTTAACTCAAGCATGTAACTTTAATCCTTTCGCATCAAGATATTCTTCAATATCCTGCAACACCACCTCGTCTCCCTCGCAATGGAAGATTCCATAAGCCTTTTCTATATAGTCTAAAACATTCGCCTGTTTAAATAAAGAAAGCACTTTATCCATGGAAAGTTTCCATTCCTCTGCTGCCAATCTGATAAGTCTGGTTTGCATAAATAGTATTTCTTCGTTTTCACTCATCTGAAATCCTCCTTTCTCATATTACGGATTATATCATAAATCCTTTACACCTTCTCCCCTTCCTCCTTTGTCTTTCCCATTACCTGACTAATGGCCGCATGACTGCCGGTTTGCATCTGGCTAAGCAGTGCTTGTCCACTGCTCTGAAGTTGACTGATCACTGTCTGCCCGCCACTTTTTATCTGGGAAACGGCGGCTTGCTTACTGCTCTCTATCAACTTGCTTAAAGCATTCATGATTTCTTTTTTCTTATCTTCCGGAAGCTTTCCCATCTCCTTCCAGATGGTTTCCATGTTCTTCATTAAATTTCCGGAGAACTCTATAAAGGTCTCCGATTTTGTACTTTCAATCAGGGAAAATGCTGTAGTGCAAAGGGATTCTCTGGTTTCATCGTCCATGCTTTCCAGCCAGCTTCCCAAGGTGGTTTTCGTGTACTCACTAAGCTCATCCAGTTCTGAAGAGACCAGGGCATCCTTTTCCGCTTCCCAGGTCATAGCATCATGCTGCAAAATGCCCCTTTGCCGTACTGTAGAATCACATGTTGCTCTGCGGGATTGGACAGAAGCTGCCCGATAATGGAGCTCTGAGGCGCAACGGTAAGAATTTTTGAGGCAGTATCTCCTGAAACTCCGGAGACTGAATAATCTCCTCTCGAAAGCCCGTGCCGTCATTATTATAAACTTGCACAATGCGTTCCTTGTGCTCAGCCTCACAAAAGGCAGCCGCATACATGGCAAAGTTTCCACCCTTTGAGTGTCCTCCCAGAATAAACTTTCCCTCTAAAGCTTTAGCCACCTTGTTGAAATAGCTCACCGCTTCCTTGGAGCCTGCGGTTTCCGATTGACAGCTCATGAGAAAATCTTCTCGCCAACCGGTAATGGTCTCATCCGTCCCCCGAAAAGAAACGTAGTTAGTACCATCCGGAAGTAAAAAGCAAAGGGCGGCAAATTGCTTTACCGTGTCCTTGTCAAAATCCTTCACATAATACCCGACCTTTGTATCCTGAAAGCGCGCTCCCTCCATCATCTTTTGCAGCAATAGCGGTGCTCGCTCCGTAAACTGCCCTGCGGTCTTGATTTCTTCCATGGAATGCTTTTCACAAAAATGCTCATACTGCTCCTTTAAATCGAAAAAGCCATCCCCATTCTCCAGCAACTTCCCAAACTCAATATAAGACAAATAGGAAAATATGACATTGTCCACCTCGTTAAAGGGGGACAGCGATAAGGGAACATCATTTCTCCATGCTAAGTAATCCAGTAATTCCATGCTTTACACTCCTTTTTTCACTTTACTAACTCTATATTTAGCCGATTCCCAAGATTTCCGCAAGTTCCTTCGCTTTTTTAACCGCGGTAGATTTAGCACCGCAGTTTGCCATTTCCAAAAGACCGGGCCACAGGGCATCTTCTTTCGAAATATATCCTCTTTTAGCGGCTTCTCTTAAATACGCTGCATAATAGATGCAAATATCTAAAATTCTGTTGATCCAGACAGGCGGTTTTTCCTGTTTCTGCTGTTTTCGCTCCCGCATCTTTTATACATTCCCAAAGCATGCCCCAGCAAATGCTTAGAAGCTCTCTCTCCTTTTCCGCAATTCGCACAAGCTTGGCAGGACTGATTTCTTCATAGCTTAAGAGCAGTCTTGTAATTTCCCTCACTGTCTTTAAAGATAATGTCCCGGATTGAACCAATTCTTTAAACAGACTCTTTGCCCCGTAGATGCTTTCTCCATCCTGGGCCAAAAGCGCCACTGCAAAGCTTAAAAACAGTTTGGAATAGGGCGTAGCTTCGCCTTCCAGGGAGATTTATTTCTCCTCGCCAGTTTCTAAATTCGCTAACTACAATCTTTTTCTGAACACTGTCATAGTGAAGCCACGCTACATTTTCCTCCTCTATCAGTTCGCCATTTCGGTCTATCTTACCGGCAGAAACCTGTCCCTCATGAGCTAAAGCATATAACCATCCGGCAATGACCACCTGATAGGAACAGTCCGAATCTCTCTGGCAAATCCAAGTCGAATTGAAAAACTTTTTCGTTTTTCTTAGTTCTATGGCCTTTGACCCGAAAAGTAACATGGTCTTCTATAAGTTCTTTTCCTTCCGGCAAAGTAAGCCATACTTTCTCAAAATCGGCGGGAGCGGGGTCTCTACGGAAGCTATTATATTGCTTTTTGATGTATCTCTTTATATTTCCTTTGATTCTCTCTTAAGCCTTTATCATTGATTAAAGCTTATATCTTCATTTAAAGCCACATTATCTTTTCGACTGGAGTTTTCTCTTAATCCTGCGTTTTTAGCACTCTGTATCTGCTCTGTCTCTATGAAAACCAATTTCTCGAGGATTTCCTTTGCATAGCTTAGCGCCTTGGAGGAGCCGCTTTTTCCTGCCAAAATGCGGATAGGCTTCATTTCCAATGCTTCTTTGGGAGCAAGATTTTTTTCTACTGCAAGAACCACCTCATCCAGATAATCTCTTAAAAACTTTACAATCTCCGCTGTTCCGGCCAGGATTCTGGGCATCTTTAAGGACTGCTCCACTGTGTCGCATGCTGCCTTCCACACTAAACTCAGCATCCCCTCATTTGCCATAAAGTCCATGGCGGCAGCAAGATTTGCCAGGTTGGACAGTTCTCCGCCACTCCAGTCCAGATAGGAAATATCCGCTAGTCCGAAAGCAAAGTCCTCTTTCCCAGGCTTCCCGGGTTTGCTATTAGTGCCTCCTCCGCATTTTTCATCACTGAGCTTCCCAAATAGCGCAATCCAGTTCATCAGCGCCCCCTTACTTAAAGGCTTTCTCCTTCTTGCCAGCTGTCGCAAAATGATGCCTTGTCCATGATAAACTTCAAAATCTCTATGCACCGCCGTAAGGGAATAATCTCCCCAATTTGGAAAAATCGAAAACAGTGCGTTATGACTGTAAGACAGTCTATAAGGCAATGCCTTAAGGCTTTCCGGCATTTTCAATTCCATCCTTCCATAGGGGCGTTTCTCCCGGAAGAAGTCCGGCTCTACATAGGGGTCTTGAAAATAATCTGTAATCAACTCCCCCAGCAAAACATCCTTTCCTCTTCATCCTGCAAAAATTCTCCGGAGGGAAGCTGAATTTTTAACTTAAATTCCTTTAGCTTTTCCGTGTACCCGCTTCTATATTCCTTTTGAAAATGTCTCCATATCCAGTCTTGTCAGTGCAAGCTGTAAATCCGGCTCCGATACATAGGAGAATTTTTCCGCTCGGTACAGACTTAGTCGCTCCAGGGAAATCCTCATGGAAATGCTTAAAGTCTTCAAAGCTTGGAGTACTGAGTAAACAGAGCCATTGTCCCATGGTACGAAAAAAAGAAGCTCTTCGCATGGTTAAGAGTTCCCTGATATTGAATCTTTTACAATTTCTTTCTCCCCTGCCAAAAACCTCTGCTGACTTTCCTCCACCGCTTGGTTTCTAATCTCTTGCCCATCTCCCCAGCGTCCATAAAGTGCCGGAATCACTATTGGGAATTCCTGCAAGACTTATTTTTGCTTCCTCAGGATTTTTGTATGCGATTTGATTTGCCAAGGCAAGAAACTGTTCAAAAAGAAGGTCTTCCACACACTCCTTTCTCTCGGAAAGCAGGGCAACCATGTCCGTTAAGCTTTCCGCCGTTTTATCTCCCAAGCTAAATCTCGGAACTTCCCAAAGCTTAGGACTTTCTCTCCATAAGCCCTGCAATTCTTTTTGTGCTCTCTTCCTGTTCCAACACTAGCCCCAGGACATAGCCAATTTTTCTGCAAGGCCGGGCAATACTCTTATCCTCATCCTGCAAATAAAGGGAAAGCCATTCTGCAAAGTCATTTGCAGATTTTGGATTTTCTCGCTTTAAGACAGAATTTAAAAGCATCTTCTTCGTTTTCTTGACCTTAGCCGAGGTACAGGAAATCAAAACCGGATACAGAAGCTCCTCGGAGATATTTTCTATAAGGACCGGAGCAAATCGCTCTATAAGAGGACTCTCCCCCAGCCCCAGTAGCGGAACAAGATTTTCCGCCCCTATCCACAATATCCTTTTCTGTCCAGCCAAGCTTTATCCAAAAGTTCTACCCATGCTTTTTCTGTCCCCCGGTCTTTTGCAATATACAGTGCATCAAAGATATACTCTTTTGCCGCTCTTACTAAGCAAATGATTCTCACTGCCAAAGAAAAAGCAATCGGGAAAAGGGCCTGTTCCAGGCATATTCAGGAAATACCCTTTTCGATATGCTCTATAAATCTTCTCAGAATTTCTTCCTTCTCCAGCGTAAAGCTATCATCGAAGAGATAATCCTTTTTTGCCCCCAGCAATATCACCGAAGAAGCTGCTGCCCAGTCTTTCATATACTCCATGGATTCCGGAATAGGAAGATTCATCCTGTGCAGAAGTTTCAGGCAGAGCATACCAAGGACGGACAGGGAATGCTCCCAGGCTCTCCTATTGCCGCTTTCGGCAGCGGAAATGAACCGGATTGCATAGTTCTCACCTCTATCCATAATTGCCTGAAGCGAAGTCTCATCCCCCCGGCCTATCACATTTGCCGCCCTCTTCGCCTCCACACCGATTCGAATGGCAAAGACAGCAAGCTTTTTAAGGTCAACATCTTCAACATCTATAACCGGAGCAAAGCCGTAGCGGTTCTCGGATAATTGTTTGACCTGTACCCATTCACCGGATTTTAGCCCATCCCTAGCAATAGCTTGCTCTTTCCTTCGTTCCTATCCTGAGGGATAAAATATTTTCATATTCTGTTTCCTCATACCCTAAAGAACGATAGATTTCAACAGCTCTTTCCAGTTTGCTTGCCATAGTAAACTCCTTTATCTGCTTTTCAGCCGAATGATATCCCTTTGTCGCCCTATCGACTTACAGTCCTAGATTATATTGCTCGCTGAATTACAGCCCTTAGATTATATTCTTGCTGAATTAGATTCCTTAGACTATCTGCTTGCCGGCTTATAACTATAGTCCCTTTCTTAGTTTCACTGCCAGAATGTGTTTGCAGGGGCCCCTGCTGTTTCGATGCTTTAAATACCACGTACAAGTGCATTTTGCATTTTCCACTCCGGATCCTTCCGGGTAAATCACTCTGTAGTTTGTCTCCCCCGACTTCACATACCAAAGGGAATCTTCCACAAAAACAGTGTCCTCCATGAGCTTTTTTGCCGCCACAAGTCTCGGATTGTCCTTTAATACTCTATCCGGGTCATCAGGAAGCTCTCTATGGAAAAATGCATTTTCATGGACATCAAAGCCCAGTTTTCCAGAAACGGCCAGAAGCTCCATAGCATCATGAACATTTTTCTTATCCGCGCCTAGGGATGCAGAGATTTTTCAAGTTCAATTCTTGGCTCAAAATTCAGTTCATTATCAATTCTGTCGGCACATTCCAAAGTCTCTAAGTCCGAAAGTGCTTCCAGCAAAGCCCCTTCTCCGGAATAGCCTTCATAGCTCTTCGCCGTAAGGCTCAGGGTAATGCTCGCACCCCTCATACAAACTTCTATCATCATTTGCCCGGGAGCCGCCCCTTCCGGAGCATAAAAGTTAATCCTGTTCACATGGCTCATGAGGCGCTTCAGCCCGCTAAGCCTATGAAGACCGCTGATATATACGCTGTCTTTTTCTTCCCGTAGCTTTAAAATTGCACCGGTTTTTGTAGGGCATAGCCATCCGGATTGTTCCTTACCGGTAACAGGAGGAAGCCCTGCAACAAAGGCCTTTGCCTGCATTCCTTCCAGGTAAAATTTGTATTTCATTTTTGATGAAGCACTGGCGCAATTTCCCAAAGCTCGAATCCAGCGATCCGGCATTTGCACGGGCGCTCTATCAGAGATATCCGTAAGTAGGTTCCATCCGAAAGCTTTCTTACTGTGTAAAGCTCTTCCAGCCCATCATCGCCGATAAGAAACTTTAATTTATCTCCCTGCTTTTGATTTTACAAAAGGGCTTGTCTTTAGTTTGACGCCTATATCCACATTGGTAGTACCGTAAAGGATTTCTCCATCCAAAGCACTTTGGAATATATCCAGCCTTGCATAAACACCGTTACAAGCCGAAAAGCATTCCGCTCTAAGCCTATCCCCTGGGCAGAAAAGCACGGGATCCTTCTGCGCAGCAGGCACATACTGAAAAATATCTGTGTGCTCACAATATCCGCAAGGACCAAAAGTCCTCCCGAGATAATCGCAGGATTCACGATTTCTCCATGAAAAAACAAGGGATTTTCCTCTATCCCTTTGGGGGTGAGGCGGCGCTATGGATAAAGCTAAATTGCCGTCATACAGGCCGGATATCTTTTAAATTCTTTCTCTGTACGTTATTGCTCTCTATCATGACAAAATTCGTTATTTTATCCTAAGGATATTTTCATCCCTAGTGCTCTATCATACTGGTTCCGTTATCATCTTTCACGGTTTAAAGTAGTCTTCGATACAACCATCTTTTAAATGAATCTACGAGGGAGGTACGTTCCTTCTTTTCTGGATCTGCAATGTTAGTGCTCGACTGATTGTGGTACCTGTCTTTTCCTATTAGCTTTAATCACTTCTAATTGTTTCCGTACTTCCTCTTCATGGTTGCAGATTTCGACGTCTGCATCGACTCGTATTGTCAAATCGTTTGAGGAACATTCTCCTCAATGTTTCCTCGATTTGGTCCTAAATCAAGTCTGGCATTCCTTAATCTAGTCGATATAATGTGTTGGACGGTGTCTTAATACTTTTTTTCAACATCATAACGCTTTTGCTTTTGAAGCAGATGAATCCTCAAAATGCTAAATATCATCAATGGTGTCCGGTTGCAAAGGATATATTTCTTTCTCTTAAGGTGGACAGTTTGCAGGGTTTGTCAATGAATTAAATCCCGGGATGCTTGAGAATATAGCTGGTGTTGCTCCTCGTGTTTTTGATCTTATTTCTCTCCATGATGTAATGGATGAGTTCTTTCAAATAGATCTCGAAGATATTACTTTTTCCGTCATCCATTTCAAAGTGTGGCATTCCGTCTTAGGTGTAATTCTTCTTACTTGGCCTCCCTTATCTCCTTCATAAGCGTCTGTAAACTCAGTAAAGAAACACTCTAATCTCGTCCCTCTGTCTCTAAACTGGTGTAAGCACATCTGACAGCTTGTTTAGGTTACTGCCGGTCACATGGACATCCCATTTTATCTTCAAAAAGCTGATTCACATCTAAAACTAATCTTGCTTCTGATTGTCCTATAGGGTTCTTTGCTTCGAAACCAGCTGTGTCATCTATAAATACATAAAAACTTTTTTTTATGTCTGTAATTTGGCTTCATGTATTCATCCAAATGAGTGGATCTCTATATTTCTGTATTTTGAAATCGTCGAACTATCCTGTAATCTGTTCGAACAACTCCCTTCGTCTAGGAGTTGTGTGCGAAACAAGTCAAGAAGGACGGACTTGCCACTTCGTCTAAGACGGTAATAATCTTAACTTTCTTCGTTCTCTTTTAATCTCGTGCTCGTTCTATTGCTTTCTTGGTGCATATATCTCCATGATTTTTTGCAGATGGTGATTTTTTCATCTATATAAAACAGATTATATTCTAAATCGACTTTAATCAAGGTATATTTTGTGGTTTTTGTTCCAATCTGCATATCCAGAAAAATCAAAAACAATTGACATATCAATGGCATGTATTTCTACTTTTCTTTTTTTTGTTTTCTATTTCTTTAAAGTTGACCGTGTTTTGCGCCTTATCCTTGTTGGCTAAGTTCTTACGCAAATCCCCGTTGTAAGGGTGCGTGCTAAGGTCCCCATTCGATATCATAAGTCGGAAGAATATTGTTTACTGAGGGTCAGTTATCAGGTGTTGATATAGGGATTGATTTTTTTGTTCAATCTGCATTTTTCTTATGAAGCTTTCTGGCGGTGATATCGGTATCATTTTTTGCAAAATGAAAAAGGGGCTGTAAATAATATAATATGGAATTCTTTTAATATGGGTTCTGAATGCGGGTTATCTGAGGCGCGTCGGTGCTGCGAAGATCAGTGGGTTTTCGAAAGTATCCGTACGAAGGTTAAACTTTCATCGGTGTTGTAGCCTGAACTCCCTTTCTGAAGGGATTTGCGCAACAAAGTGGCAATGGGCTACCGGGCGATGTCAGTCAGGTGGGAGAGTACGGTGGTTCAGACTGTTGGCTGTAGTTGATTTTACGGCCCAAGTCTTGTGTTTTTTGATTAGGATTTGATGTCTGATATCCGGATAATGATGGAAGAAAAAGCAAGCGCCTCTCTTCCGAGCAATACATGCTGTATCGGTTATTGTAATTACTTCATCGTCATTTAATAATGTTTATCTTGATTCTCGTCTTTTAACATATGCCTATAATAAAGAGCAAATGAGGTACTATGGCATATACAGCGGATATTCTCGACAGTCTTGTTCCTATTACGGTTAACCGCGGTCAGGTTCCAGAATCTTTGATAGTCTTCGTAAAACCAGCTCATCGTGTTAAAGCGTAACCAATGGCGTGTTATCCTGTCTCCGTCTGATTTCAACGTCTCGGAGATTGAAGAGCTGTACTTCTGTGGGGCAACAAAGACGCCTTAAAATTCTTCTTCCGTATTTCCGGTAGTGATGTGTGAACTTAATGTCAGTGAGGCCGAGCTTGCTGCCGCAGGGGATGTGTTGATTGAATGAGCTGAATTGAATATTTGGAAGGGCCAAAAGATCTCTGAAAAGCTGGTTCGGGTGCTCAAATTATCGTCTCAAGGATTGATAGTGGCGAGCCGCTCCCCGTTCAGCAGGGGCGGTTATGGAAGACTCTCTCAAATAGGAGCGGAACAATCTCACAATCTTCTGTGATGTGGGGATATCGGCGTCCGAGTCGTCTTGAGTCAATACACAGCCGCTGGTGGAGTCATCGTTATTTCACGAGCGGACGAGCGGGTATGAGGTGCCTGTGGAGAACGAAGGCACAAGCTGTAAGCTACGTCTTGTTGCGGACTGTGTATTGAATGACCTGTGCGTTCTCGCTGCAGGGGTGTCTATGATCGATCAACGGGGTTATAATTGTCCTAAGCGATGAATGTGCGGGGTTCTCTTCTTCTCATTTTCTTCAGATTGTCCTGTTCGGAGACCATCCGTTAGTAAATACCGTCTTCTTCCATGGAGTTTATCGTGATTTTCCGCGCTCTATAATCTTTCCGTCCGATACAGCAAGTCTGATGCGCGTCGCTATGGTCTTTTAATCTATAGGCAGTGAAAGAAGGGTCTTATTCTTGCAGAGTTCAATCGCCTCTGTATAGCTTTGTTGTATCGCATCCTTGCTGTTTGTCTGCATCTAAAATAACGATGGGCGAGTCCTTCGGTATACATCTGGCATGTAAAATTCTTTGTTTCCTCCGCCGGAAGGGCGCCGCCTTCCCAGATTACCGTATCAGCCTTCCGGGCTGAGCGGATAGATGTATATCTTGCCATTCTTTGCCGCCTCACTAGTGTCTTCCTTGGCATCGGGTCGACCCTGGCGATATTGTTTTGGGTGTGTCGTTAAATAAGATAAACCTCTGGAACACCATGCTGGTTTGATATTCAATCTTCAAGAAATATTTTTGATGTTTGCCGTTGAAATCGTTTCGTCTTACTTTGATGTTGAAATCTGGCAGAGAAGAGGGCAATGGTAGATTTTCCACTGTGACGGTCTAGAGCCGTCATTTCCCCTTTTTTCATGCTAAAGGGAGATGTGATTCAACACATTCTTTCTGTCTGTAAACTTCATCGCTGTACTGCTACATGGCAGATCTTTTCTGTCTCCTTTCAGCTTTCTGATCGCCGACGTCTTTTCAGTTCTTCGCTTGAAAAACATCTTCTATTCTGGTCTAAAAGGCCGCTATTTTACGTAAGTCTTTATTGTGACCATAATAGTCTCTATGGAAATAAATAGATCAGAAATAAGAACAATACCATTCCCATCCTTATGGTCGGTGCCATTTCTCTTTCGCATTATAAATGCTACAGCAACTTGAAGGTATGCCGATCCGTGGGTAGGTATGGGCTCTCGCAGGGCCTTAATCTCCAAAGTCTGTGCTTTCTAAGCTTTTATCAAATTCGGCTGGTGGAAAGACTTTTGGTTTTTCTCTAGCATATTAAGGACTTGATAATTCTATTCCTTCGGCATCAAAACTTCTTCCGTAGCGATTCACTTCCTCTCTGCTTTCGTACCAGAATGAGCGAAGGGTCGTTTTCATCAACATTTTCAACGATGACAAGGCGATAATGACTGTAGTCAGCTGTCTAATCGTACATCCATATGCATCATGAGCGTCGTAAGACGGCAGGGAAATCGTAAAAGTTACCAGCTCGATAAAACAGTCATACAGTACTCTTCAATAAACACCATGTCTGTTACATGTTGGGCGCAATTCTTGTTTTCCTATTTTCGCTTCTTAAAGTGTCCATCGGAAGTTTCGGAGATGATCTCCCAGTCTCATTCGCATATCCGCGAGACACTTCATATCTGTTGCTGATTGAAGAACATTCGTGATGTTCTCAAGCCCTTCCACTGCTATGCGAGAACAAGGGCGATTCAAGATAAGGTATATCTTTTTGCATTGCCCTTCATAAACAGACTGATCTGTAATAAAACGAAGATTAACGGTTACTTCATCATAATCCCGATGAAAGTAATATACGAAGCTCTGATTCGGAACTGTATTTTCTGTCATACAAACGATTCTGTGCGGTATTTTGCGTGCTTTTCTCTCCTTAATCTTCCGTAGTAACGCACTTACAGAGCATCCAAGTTCTTATACTCGGACATTCTTCAGGGGCTTCTCATGTGTATTGGCTGATACACTTGCTTTTTTTATCTGTAAATCTTGTCATTTTTCATTGGAGGTCTGTGCGCAATCCTGGCTTTTCGTTTTATTCTTTGTGATTTCATCAAGACAGCATTTTTTTCTTCATTTTCAGGATCATAAGGCGGTGGCCTCGTCCAAAAGCTCTGTCAGGCGCATCCTTCAAATGGCACATTGTGAAATTCTCTGGCGTTCTCCTCCCATTTGGATTTACTTGCCGTCCTTATGGTCTCTATTCCAGGTCCGGAGATGCTCTTCAGAAATTCATACACTGGGCTCTGCTGACTTTGGTACTCTTCTTTTTCGCCTCGGAGACTTTCGATAAGAATATTTTCGTAAGATGTTGTATTAAATAAAGTTGTCTGCGCAACTATGGGGTCTCATTATTTCAGTGCTCCGGGGAACAGGTCTGTGATATCCTGTTCGCCGGTCAGTTTTCCCTTCTTTAGTCATAATAATGCGACTAAAAGCAGCCGGTGTTGACTTTCCGCTTCAGGTTCTTCCCACAGGCGGTTGTTGTTCCTGCGTAAGTTCCAGACTTACCATGCAGAACCTCTTTCTTTCTCCTGTGAATCTGACATTTTCAAACTGAACATCTTTTCCCCCCTTAGCTTTGACTTCCTCTTTAAAGTGGTTGTCATAGTTGTTCAGCTCTGTGATTTTATAATTTAGCTGCGGGAAATTTCTGCATAATGCATCGCCTTCGAAAGACGGACCGACTGCGAGGGCATGGCGCTAAAATCAGTTTGTCTATAGGGCTTCCGCTGGTAGCGAATGCGTACGGAAGGATGAGAAGGGTGAACTATGCAAAACTGCTGGGCATCGCCGCGTAATGCTCTGTTGCCATAAGTGTAAAATCTCTATAGTTTTACGACTTCGAATCTTTGATGAGGAATCTTGATCCTTATTGAATACCTTCACGACTTCCATTCCATTACGTATTCGATATGGTGTTATTCACGGCAATTTAGTAAGGACCATTTTGGGAACTTTGCCTGCTTCATCATCATGCCGCGGTTTTCCTGAGGATGGGAACAAAGGAAAGCGAAACGGTAATCACTACAAACATCAGAACGAGAATGGCAAGGGAATCGAAAATATTATGTCCTTCCGAATAGCATGAGCAAGTAAAGCTCGATCATATCAATATCTTCTGTTAAATATCTTTTTATGGACCTGTTAAGGTCTCTATATTTCGAGCTGTTTTCCAGTTTCCTTGTGGGGATATTCTTAAATTTTTCAGGGTATTGTATGTGCTGATATGGGAAAATATCGGTCCTTTATAGTAGAATAAATGATCTCCGATAAAAGTACTCCGTGCCCTGGGCATGGCAATACGTAACTG